>ENA-UZWZ01003019-UZWZ01003019.1-metagenome-genome-assembly--contig:-Day-4-25m-contig-3019_pt1 | contig 23946 bp, 25 predicted proteins | sample MGYA00260346_ERZ794906 | MGnify/ENA metagenome assembly ERZ794906 | reverse complement strand
TTTATAAAAAGCCTGTTGTCACCACGCAACGGGTTTTTTTTGGACTACAAATCTTTGTTCTTTGATTTTGGGCAACCCTAGGTCCGACCTAGAATATAGAGTACTAGAGTATGGGGCAGCGTTTGTCCGATTTTTGGTGCAGAATTAAGACGACTAAAAAGCGCATTAAATTTTTTTCTATATAACAAACTTGTAATATTATATTTTTATGATATAATACACATATGTCACCATTTCTCCCCCAATAAAGTTTTATCCTCTCCTCAAGTAGATAAACGAATGGTGACATACTAACTCTTCTCAACCCTTGCCTCGGCAAGGGTTTTTTATGCGTGTTTAATAGGGGCGCTGCCCTTAATGTAGAGTATCTGGGGAGATGTAGTCTTGTTTTGAAGGTTGCAAAGTTTCTTGAATAAATAAAGTGCCCATGCGTACAAACTCAATAATTTCATTTAAATCCTGAGCATTTTGTTCATCGTCTAAAACGTCGCCGTCTAACTTAGATATTTCACCAAAGTCTTTAATCATTTCTAATACGTCTTCATCAGTGGTGGATATTTTTTGCAAACCTAGGCCAACTAAAAAACCGCCACACCACTGAATAAGCGTGTCGGCCTGTTCCTTAAGTCTGGCGCTTTCATCGGCAATGAGCGGTTGGAAGTTAAGCGTGGCGTCGCCAAGTTGCGACATAGTGACATTAAAAATTTTTGCCAATTGTTCGTGGGCGTTTTTTTCATTGACATTGTCTAAGTCAATACTAACTAAAATTTCGTTTAGCCAATCATCTAATTTTAATTCAGGCTTCACACAGGCAAAACCACACAAAATGCCGTGTGCACTGGCAAGGGTGTCATCAGTATTTAAGTTATACAAAAGACCTTTGACTTCGTCATAGTCAATCGGGTTGGCGTCCGTTATAAAGTCTGTCATTAAGATTTTCCTGCTAAAATTTCCATGACTGCCATGCGTACTGCAATACCATTGGTGACTTGTTGAAGGATAACAGACTGCTTGCCATCAGCAACGGAGGAGTCAATTTCAACGCCACGATTAATCGGACCAGGGTGCATGACAATTGCATCTGGCGCTGCTAACGATAGGCGCTCAGGCGTCAAACCATAAGTGTCAAAGTATTCTTGCTCGTTAGGAATATCGGCCTCCAACATACGCTCTTTTTGTAGGCGCAACACAATGACGACATCACAGTCTGCAATGCCCGCCTCAATGTTGTCAAAACGTTTAAGCGCTGTTTGCTGTTCAGCAGCATATTGTAAGCCTGCTGGTGCAATAAGACGAATGTCACTTGCACCCAAGGTTTTAAGCGCTTGCACATTGGAGTGTGCGACACGAGAGTGAACAATGTCACCAACAATGGCGATGGATAGGTTTTCAAAGTTTTGCTTGTGTTGGCGAATGGTCAGCATGTCTAACAAGGCTTGTGTTGGGTGGGCGTTAATGCCATCACCAGCATTTAAAATAGAAACACTCTCAATATTTTCTGCCACATGGTGGGGCAGTCCGCTTTGTTTGTGACGAATAACAAACATGTCGATTTGCATCGCTTTGAGCGTATGCATTGTATCAAGCAGTGATTCGTTTTTCTTGGTGGCTGAGTTGGCTAAGTCAACATTGATAATCTTGGCGCTGGTGCGTTCCCCTGCGATTTCAAAAGTGTTTCTTGTTCGAGTAGACGGCTCAAAAAACAAGTTAGCAACACTCATATCGTCAAGCGCTTTAGATTTTTTTAAATTGCCTTTAGCATCAAGTAAGCCCTCAGCAACGTCTAGTATATGGGTTAGGTGGTTTTTGGAAAGCCCTTCAAGACCTAACAAATGGATTAGCTTGCCAGAGGAATCCAGCTGAATGTTGTTACTAATCAGGTCTTTTTTCATAAATCTCTTATTGTTCTTCCAGCCAGGTTTGCAAGATTAATTGGGCAGATAATTTATCGACTTCGCCACGCTTTGCGTTTGGATGACAATGGTTGTATTTTAATTGTTTTTTGGCATCAGATGACGACAAATACTCGTCAATAAACACAGTTTCTATGTTGTACCTGTTGGTTAATTTACGTCCAAACGACTTGGCGATAAAAGTCATTTCTTGGTCTTTGTTGTTTTCATCAAGCGGTAGCCCGACCACAAACAAATCCACGTTGTGTGCATTGATAATGTCATCAAAACCTTGAAAATTGGTAGAGCCATCTTTATTGTTCTTCACTATATCAATGCCGTTGGCTGTACGTGTTAGACTGTTGGCAATGGCAATACCCGTGCGTTTTGTACCAACATCAAAACCCAAATAGGTCTTAATGTTCATTTTGTTTTTTGAATGTTTGTAGCAACTGATAACCCACATAGCCATCAACAGCCAAGTTGTTTGCACGCTGATAGTCACGAATGGCATTGCGGGTTTTAGGGCCTGGAATGCCATCAGGTTTGCCAGCATTAAAACCTAATGCATTCAGTGCACTTTGAATAACAAGCACGTCGTCACGACTCAGTGAGGGCTCATTAATTGGCTCAGCGACAAACTCAGCTTGTCCATTAAGTCGATCAGACAAATGCCCAACAGACAAGGCGTAGAGAATGGAGCGATTCCATCTGAGGATAGCGTGAAAATTTCTATAAACCAAAAACGCAGGTCCTTTATGTCCCATTGGTACAATCAGTGAGGCTTTAAATGATAACAGCGAAGGCGACAAGTTAGAAAACGCTTTATTGTCAGCACTTTGAATACCCAAAGCCAACCATTCTTCGAGTGTTTTTTGAGTGTTTAAACTTGCCAACGAGAAGTCAAAACTTTGTGGCAGGACAACCTCACGACCCCAACGTTCGCCTTTGTGCCAGCCAATGTGCTTTAAAAAATTAGCACTCGAATGAAAAATATCTTCATGGCTGCCCCAAAGGTCTAATGTGCCATTGTTGTCTGCATCAACACCATAGGCATCAACATTGCTGGGCATAAACTGAGTGTTGCCCATCGCCCCTGCCCACGAACCCTGTGCGTCATGGGGTAGTTTTTCTTGGTCAATGAGTTTGAGTAAAATTAACAACTCCTTGGTAAAAAAATCACGTCTGCGTAAATCAAAACTAAGCGTTGCCAATGAGCGCACAAGGTTCATTTTCCCCACGTGTTTGCCGTAGTTGGTTTCTAGCCCCCAAAAAGCCACCAAAATTGATGGCGGAACACCATATTTTTTATGTACACGTTCCAATAAAGAACGTGTTTCTTTAAGTTTGAGTCTGCCTTTTTCTAGGCGATTATTGCTGACCCTTGAATTAATATAGCGCCAAAAATTCAAAGTAAACTCTGCTTGGTTGCGGTCAAATTTTATAACCTTGGGGTCGGGGGTTAATCCGCTAAAAGCACGTTCTAATGTGGCATCTGAGATGCCTTGTTTGATTGCCTTGGCACGAACATCGTTCAAGAAGGCTGCAAAATTTTGCTTGGTATTGGCACTAAGGGTATCATTGGCTTTAACTAGGCTTGCATTGCTTAACCCCGTTAAAACCGTGAATATAAAAAGAAATATGAATCGAAGCATAGCAAAATTATACCTTATCAGTATTGTTTTGGTGCTTGGCGCTTGTGGTACAAGTGAAAAAACACAGGTTTTTACTGGCGCAACCATGGGTACCACTTATACAGTGAAAGTGGTTGACGATAACGGCATATCTCAACAAGCCATTGACAATAAACTTAAACAAATTAATCAGATTTTTTCAACTTGGGACTCCAAATCCGAGTTATCTCTGCTGAACCAACAGCCAATCAATAAATGGGTTAAAACCTCTGACGAACTGTTTACTGTTTTAAAAGTAGCCAAACAAATTTACCAACAAACCAACGGCTACTTTGACCCAGGCATTGGTCGCTTGGTTGATGTGTGGGGTTTTGGTGCTAATAAGCAAACACAAAAACCAAGTCCAGCTAAAGTACGCTTAGCGCTTACAAACAGTTCTATTCGCTACTTAATGTTTAAAGATGGAGCCAACAAAGCTGTTAGAAAAACCAAAGATATTCGTATTGATTTGTCGGCAATCGCTAAAGGCTACGGCGTTGATGAAGTGGCTAAGTTATTGAGTATACCTAACTATTTAGTCGAAATTGGCGGCGAAGTGCGCAGCAGTGGTAGCAACAATGGCAAGGCTTGGACGCTGGGTATTGAGCGTCCGAACAACGCCAAACCAATTGCCATCACCCTAGAAAACAAGGCGATTGCCACTTCAGGCAACTATCGTCATTATTTTATTTGGCAAGGCAGGCGCTATATGCATATTATAAATCCACGTAATGGTTTGCCTGCCGATAGCGACATAGCATCGGTGAGCGTTATCCACCCACAAACAATGATGGCAGATGCTTATGCAACAGCTATGATGGCAATGGGCAGCCAAAAAGCAATCGCCTTAGCAAAACAATTGGATTTGTCAGTTGTCTTAATTTTGAACCAACAAATACCCTCTAAAGTGATAAAAATCAATTTGTAGAATAATGAGACCTTTGCATAAATATGAATAATCATCAAAACGCCACCTTTCACCCATTTGCTAATTTTATTAAAACCTGCCGAAGCCCTGCTGGGACTGGTTTTAATAAAATCACCAAATGGACAAAATTTGTCATTTTGCTAATCACCCCTATTTATGCAAAGGTCTCATAATGTTTGTTAACTGGACAATTTTAATAAGCTATTCTGTTTTAACTTGTCAATAAAAAAACCAAAAAAATTATACACAAAATTCTTTGTTGGTATAAAATTGGTATTTTTTAATTATAAATATAGAACATTATGGCAATTAACTTAGAAAACGCTGTTAATTATCACTATGACAAGTTTCCACCAAGATCATTAGACTATGCTAGGTTAATCAAACCGTTAACCAGAGCTACTGAAGCGCTGTCTAGATATGATCAAATGTTGAAAAATTTACACAATAGCGAAATACTACTTGCGTCTTTAAGAAGCCAAGAAGCAGTAATTACTTCAAGAATGGAAGGCACCATTTCAACTTTGGATGAGGTTTTGCAATATGATGCCCAACTTGAAGAAGGCGTTAGTCAAACTTCTAATGCTCGTAATGAGGTTGTTGAAACATATTTATATCAACGCTCATTAGGTAAAACACAACAAGCGCTCACACAGGGCATGCCTTTAAACCCTTTTTTGTTAAGGCAGGCGCACCAAATATTGTTGTCATTTGGTAGAGGCGTGAATAAAAATCCAGGCGAGTTTAAAACAGAACAAAACTTTTTGGCGGATGAATTCAAAAAGAATGTTTTATTCACGCCAATTGCTCCCGAACATCTTGCCCAAGGCTTGGATGACTTGTTTGATTATATTGATAAAGACGAAAATTTGCCATTGATTAAAATTGCAATTGCTCATATTGAATTTGAAGCATTGCATCCTTTCAAAGATGGTAATGGGCGCATTGGCAGAATGCTGGTAACTTTAATGTTGTGGTCATTTGGTTTGATTGGTTCGCCGTACTTTTATATTAGCCATTATTTTGAAGAAAATAAAGATTTGTATATAAACACCATGAGAAATGTTTCTGAAAATGACAATTGGGATGATTGGTGTATATTCTTTTTTAATGCAGTAGAAGAGCAGGCAAATAGAAATCTGCTTGTTGCTGAAGAAATTACCGAACTTTATGAAAATATGAAGATAGAATTTGAAGAGATTCTGTCCTCTAAGTGGAGCATGCGAGTGCAAGATTTTATTTTTGCTAATCCTGTTTTTCAAAATAACAGATTGGCAAAAAAAACAGGCATCTCATCACAAAATTCAAATAGGTTTGCCAAAATGTTGTTGAATAAGGGTTTAATCAGAGTTGTTATTCCAGCAGCAGGTCGTCGTAGTGCAATGTATGCATTTGAGCCTTTGTTGAAACTGGTAAGAGCCTAATGAGTAATTCTGAATGAAGCCCCTTGCCGAAACCCTAAGACCACAAAGCCTTGATGAATTTGTTGGGCAGGCACATTTGTTGCATGCCAACCATCCACTCAAGCATTCGATTGACAACAAGCAAGTGCATTCCATGATTTTGTGGGGGCCGTCAGGCACAGGGAAAACCACGCTTGCACGACTTATTTGTCAACAAATTGACGGGCATTTTGCACAGTTGAGCGCGGTGTTAGACGGCGTTAAAGAATTGCGCAATGTGATTGAGAATGCCAAAAAATTTCAAAATATTGGACAACAAACCGTTTTATTTGTTGACGAAATTCATCGTTTTAACAAAGCACAACAGGACGCATTCTTGCCACATGTTGAGTCAGGGTTGATTACCCTGATTGGTGCAACCACTGAAAATCCCTCTTTTGAAGTTAATACCGCCCTGCTTTCACGCCTGAGTGTGTATGTGCTTGAGCCGTTAACAGCACAAGACTTGACGCAAATTTTGCAGCGCGCCTTAGCACATGAAAGTTTAACCTTAGCCGATGAAGAAGCGCAAAATAGTATTATCAGTGCTAGCGGTGGCGATGCACGACGGCTGATTAATATTGTTGAACAGATTGCGCTAGCAAAACTGGACAACCTGAGCGCACAGGCAATCAGAAAATTATTACAAGAAAAAATCAGCGTGTTTGACAAAGGTGGCGATATTTTTTACCAACAGTTGTCTGCGTTTCATAAATCGGTGCGCGGCTCTTCACCCGATGGGGCGCTGTATTGGATGGCGCGAATGTTGGTGGGCGGCGCTGACCCGAAAACCATTGTCAGACGATTATTGGCAATCGCCTCAGAGGATATTGGCAATGCAGACCCGCGCGCCCTAGAAATCACCCTAAACGCTTGGCAAGTATTTGAGCGTGTGGGCGAGAAAGAAGGCAATCGCGCCATTGCACAAGCGGCGGTGTATTGCGCGGTTGCGCCTAAGTCAAATGCGCTTTACAAGGCTTTTAATCAAGCAATGGTGCAAGCGCAAGAAACCTCAGATTTACCCGTGCCCAAACACCTGTGTAATGCGCCAACTGAGTTGATGAATGACTTGGGCTATGGGGTGGGTTATCGCTATGCGCATGATGAGCCAAACGCTGTGGCACAGGGGCAGACTTATTTTCCCCAAGATTTGGGCGAGCAAAGTTATTATGCACCAACGGACCGTGGTTTAGAGATTAAAATTAGTGAAAAACTCAAACAACTTAGGGGCGAAAAATGAACGCACTCACAACCATTTTTATGATCGGCATTGGTGCCACCATTGGTGCCAGTATGCGTTATTATTTGACGCAATTTATGAATACAAGCCTAGGGCGCGACTTTCCCTATGGAACGCTGAGCGCCAATGTGATTGGTTCATTTTTAGCCGGTATTTTGGTGGTTATCATATTGGAAAAAGCCAAACTTAATGAGGCCTACCGACTAATGCTGTTGATTGGTTTGACAGGCTCGCTGACAACAATGTCAACCCTATCTTGGGAGTCGGTTGAAATGATAAGTCTTGGACATTATGCACAAGCAACCATGAACATTGTATTAAATGTTTTTTTGTCTTTGTCAGCAGCAGGGTTGGGTGTTGTATTAACCCGTTACTTTTTAGCAGCTAACTAAAAAAGTGATTTACAGTTTACAGTTTACAGTAAACTATATATTATGAATGATATTAACATAAAAAGTAATACACGCCATCAGATATTTAAATATATCCAAGACACAAACATGGTCAATCCTACAGATATCGGTACGCACTTTGATATCTCTAGACAAATGGTACATCGTCATTTAAAAAATCTGGTTGATGCAAATAAAGTTAAAAAGATAGGTTCCGCGCCAAAAGTTTTTTATACAGCAATTAATGAAAGTGTGCCAATTGCAAATTATCAACTTGATGCTGATACTCAAAATATTATTGCCAAAGATTTTTTCTTTATTGAGCCTACGGGTGAAGAACTCTCTGGTATTAGTGGTTTTGAAAAGTGGTGCAGTAAACGCAGTTTTGACATTAGCCAAAAAGCCAATGAGTTTAGACAAGTTGTTGAAAAATATCAAAAAAAGAAAAATAACGATTTATTAGATGCCAGCCAAAAAATATACAAAACATTTGGCGATGATTGCTATGTGGACAAGTTGTTTTATTTTGAATTTTATGCGGTTGAAATCTTTGGAAAAACCAAAACGGGGCAAAAATTACTGTATGCAAAACAGGGGAAAAATAGAGCAAAAATGAAAGAAATTGCCTCTTTGATTAGACCCTCAATTATTCAGTTGATTGAAAAATGCAACATTGATTCCGTGGTTTTTGTGCCACCCACTGTGCCAAGAGAAGTTCAGTTTATGAAAGTGCTAGAGTCTGAATTGGCACTGAGTCTTGCAACTATTAAAGTGGATAAGTTGATTGGAGATGTTCGGGTACCACAAAAAACATTGAAAAAACTCAACGATAGAATAGAAAATGCAAGACACACATTTGTGGTGAATAGCGCAGCAAAATTTCAAACAACATTGGTTATTGATGACGCGGTTGGTTCTGGCGCTAGCATTAATGAAATTGCCTGTAAACTGAAGAAAGCAAAAAACACAAGCAAGGTTATTGGCTTCGCTGTTACGGGTAGTTTGAACGATTTTGAAGTTATTTCCGAGGTTTGAGTTTTTGCTTAATAGCATCAAACAAAACACCAGCAATATTGAGATTAAACTGCGTGTCTAATTCACGAATACAAGTGGGGCTGGTGACGTTAATTTCAGTGATATGGTCGCCAATTACATCCAGCCCAACAAACATTAAGCCCTTGGCTTTAAGCGTTGGTGCAATTTGTTCGCACAGCCAATAATCGCGCTCACTGAGCGGTTGCCCTACGCCTGAAGCCCCCGCGGCTAAATTGCCTTTAAAGTTACCTTTTGCAGGAATACGAGCGAGCGCATAATCAATCGGCTTGCCGTCAATCAGCAAGATGCGTTTATCGCCTTTGACAATGTCAGGCAAAAATTCTTGCGCCATAATCGGGGTGTTGCCACTATCTGTTAAGCGTTTTACCGTGGCATTTATCTTGCTGTCGCCCGCTTCAAATTTGAAAATATCACGCCCACCCATGCCATCTAATGGTTTAATGATTGCAGTTTGCTGCTGCTCAATAAAGGTGTTAATTTGAGCTGGGTTGCTGGTAATTAAAGTTTTTGGCATACAATGCGGGAAGTTCAGCGCAAACAATTTTTCATTGGCATCACGCAAAGACTGTGGTTTGTTAACAACCAACACCCCTTGTTTTTCCGCTTGCTCTAAAAAGTAAGTGCTGTAAATATAGCTCATGTCAAAGGGCGGGTCTTTGCGCATTAAAATTACATCAAATGCGTTTAATGCCATTATTTGAGGGGCTTGTTTTTCAAACCAACGATCCAAACTATCGGTGACAGTGGTTTGGCAAGCGTGTGCGTAAACCCCTGTTGTGTCTGCAAATATATCGCTTGTATCAAAGGTGTAACAATGCCATCCACGACGCATGGCTTCAAGCATCATGGCGAGAGAGGAGTCTTTTTTTGGATTGATATTTGCAATATCATCCATCAGTATAGCGATTTTCATAGTGGGTATTATACCGATAACCAAAAATAACTAATATTCTAACTTTACTCTTCGCATTAACTTTACAAGTTCAAAACATTATGATAGCAATAAGTATCACTTAGTTTTGGACTTGTAAATTTAACGCAAATAGTTTTGTTATAACATCACTTATTTTGGTTATTGGTATTATATTTGAGAGCACCATACAATGTGAGACTCTTGCTTTTAGGTTTTTATAAAACCCTTAAAAAGCAACACAGTACAAAGTAATTTTGCCACATTAGTGAATTAAGCATGTTTTTAGTGGACATTTGCAATATATGTGCGTAAAATCGCCCCTTAATTAGTGCGGGGTGGAGCAGTTCGGTAGCTCGTCGGGCTCATAACCCGAAGGTCAGTGGTTCAAATCCACTCCCCGCTACCAAATGATTTAGACCCCCCTTTTTAGGGGGGTTTTTGTTGAAGGTTTGTTTTTTTGGTTTATTTTATTAGATGGCAAAAGTTACAGATAAAATTGAAGCAGTGTGTCAGCCAGTGATTGAAGATATGGGTTATGAACTGGTGGGTGTTGAATATGTTGCCAGCGGCAAGCACAGCATATTAAGGGTTTATATTGACTCAGACAAGGGCATTGGGCTTGATGATTGTGAATCGGTGTCGCATCAATTGAGCAGCATTCTTGATGTGGAAGACCCAATTACGACACAATACAATTTAGAAGTGTCGTCGCCCGGTGTAGAGAGACCGTTATTTAATATCAAACACTATCAACGTTTTTTAGGGCATGATATTAAGTTAAGATTGTTAAGGCCTATTAATGGCCAAAGAAAATTTAGCGGCACTATTGGTAGTGTGAGCGAAGTTAATAACAGCATTGAGCTGATGACAGAGACAGGCAGTCATAATTTAGACATTGCGCTGATTGAGAAAGCAAATTTAGTGGTGCATTTTTAGGAGAAGAAATGGAAGGTAAAGATTTATTTTTAATGGTTGAGGCAATCTCTAATGAGAAAAATATTGCCAAAGAAAGTGTATTTGAAGCTTTAGAAGAAGCTTTGGCAGTAGCAACCAAAAAGAACAACAACATCGATGCGCATGTTGCAATTGATAGAAAAACAGGCGAGTTTTCTACCTTCAGGCAGTGGATGGTCATTGAGGATGGCGAAAACTTTGTTGATGATGATGGCACTGAGTTTGATCCGGAATTACACATTCACGCAAAAGACGCAAATGGCACAGCTGTTGAAGATTTTGTACGTGAGCCGATAGAAACTGAAGCTTTTGGCCGTATTGCTGCGCAAATCGTAAAGCAAGTGATTATCCAAAAAGTTCGCGAAGCAGAAAGAGAAGTGATTGTTGAGGATTACACTCAGCGCGTGGGCGAGGTTGTTATGGTGAGTGTTAAGCGCATTGATAGAGGCAACGTTTATGTTGACATGGGTGGCGTTGACGGCATGATTCCTAAGTTTGATTTAATTCCAAATGAATCCATTCGTAAAAACGATCGTTTACGCGCTTATATTAAAGAAGTCAAGTCAAGTCCACGCGGTGCTCAAATTTTCTTAAGCAGAACAGCGCCTGAAATGATGATTGAGCTATTTGCAATGGAAGTCCCAGAAATTTCTGAAGGCGTGATTGAAATTATGGGCGCCAGCCGCGACCCTGGTTTGCGTGCAAAATTAGCCGTTAAAGCAAAAGACAAGCGCATAGACCCAATTGGCTCTTGTATTGGTATGCGTGGTGCCCGTGTGCAAGCGGTATCAAATGAATTAAACGGCGAGCGTGTTGATGTTGTTTTGTGGGATGAAGACCCTGCACAATATGTAATTAATGCAATGGCGCCAGCAGAAGTCAGCTCAATTGTGGTTGATGAAGATAAAAATGCAATGGACATTGCGGTTGAAGAAGACCAATTGGCTTTGGCAATTGGTCGTGGCGGTCAAAATATTAAATTGGCATCACGTTTAACACACTGGAAGTTAAACGTTATGTCGGTAAGCGAATCTGACAGCAAGCAAGCAGAAGAAAACCAAAAAATTAGTGACAAGTTGGCTGAGCAACTAGGGGTTGACTCTGAAGTGGCTGGCGTTTTAATTGATGAAGGCTTCGGTAGTATTGACGATGTTGCGGATGCGGACGCCGCCAGCTTAGAGGCGGTTGAGGAATTTGACACTTCAATGGTTGAAGAACTGCAAGAGCGCGCTTCTGACGCACAACTTGTGCAAGCTTTGGGCGATGCAGAATCTTCTGAAGTGCTAACAAGTGTTGAAGGCGTTGACGAGGGTTTAGCACAAGCGCTTATTGAGGCAGAAATTGCGACAGTAGATGCGTTGGCAGAATTATCGATTGATGAATTGTTAGACATTCAAGATATGGATAAAGAAGCAGCGTCGGCAATTATTATGACAGCGAGAGAAAATGAAGGCTGGTTTAAGTAAAGCAATCTGCATAAACAGAAGACGTACCCGCTAAAAAATTATATAATTAGGTAAAAAACACTATGGCTACAGTTCAATCGTTATCTACAGCATTAAAAAAGACCCCAGATGAGGTTATCGAAATTCTGGCGAATGCTGGCATCAAAGGTAAAACCGCTGATTCTGAAATTTCGGGAGATGAGCGTAAAATTTTGATGGCAGGGCTGTCTAAGCGTGGGTCAGCCAAATCTAATATTTCAGTTTCGCGTAAGCCCAGCACCAAGACTGGCGATACTAAGGGCGGTGGTGTTAAGGTCCAAGTTAAGAAAAAACGCTTGACAAAGACAGCTGCAGCACCCGTGCAGAATGATGAGGCAGCATTAAAAGCAAAAGCTGCCTTAGAAGCGGGTCGTGAAGCAGACGAGAAATTGTTGGCACAAGATGCCAAGCGTCAAGAAATGACGCGTTTGCAAAAAGAGAAAGAGCAAAATTTAAAAAAGCAAAAAGAAGAAGTAAAAAAACAGCCAGAAGACAGCAAAAAAACTGATACCAAAAAAATCGACACCAAAGCCGATGATAAGCAAGACGCAAAAAAACCAAAGCGTTTACGCAATACGTCAAGCGCAGGCGGGCGTGCACAGTTGCACGTTGCTAAGAAGAACCCAAACAGAAAGTTAAAAAAGAAAGACAGAACACGTCTTAGCCAAAAAATTCAAGAAGAACAAGCACAGCATGGCTTTCAAAAGCCTGTTGAAAAGGTGGTGCATGAAGTGTCTGTGCCGGAGAATATTAAGGTGAGTGATTTGGCGCAAAAAATGACCACCAAAGCGGGAGAGGTGTTAAAAGTCTTAATGGGTATGGGTGTTATGGCAACGCTGAACGATGTTATCGACCAAGACACTGCGCTTTTAGTGGTGGAAGAAATGGGACACACAGGCGTTGCCAGCAAAGAAGAGACCATCGAAGATAAGTTGATTGAAAAATCTAAGTCCAGTGGTGATGAAAGCCTTAGACCGCCAGTAGTAACCATTATGGGTCACGTTGACCATGGTAAAACCTCTTTGTTAGACTATATTCGTAAAGCGAAAGTTGCTGATGGTGAAGCCGGCGGTATCACACAACATGTGGGCGCTTATCAAGTGCAGAGCAAAGGCGGCGATATTACTTTTATTGACACACCGGGACACGCAGCGTTTTCTAAAATGCGTTCTCGTGGTGCCAACACAACAGATATTATTATCTTGGTGGTAGCCGCAGATGATGGCGTTATGCCACAAACAATTGAGTCAATCAAACACGCACAAAGCGCAGAAGTGCCAATTATTGTCGCTATTAATAAAATTGACAAAGAAGGCGCCAATCTTGACAAGGTCAAGCAAGAGCTGTCAACGCATGATGTCATTTCAGAAGAGTGGGGTGGTGATGTGATGATGGTCGGTGTGTCAGCGCATACGGGCGAAGGCATTGATGCATTATTAGATGCCATCACACTAACAGCCGAGGTGTCAGAATTTTCAGCGGTTGTCAAAGGTCCAGCACATGGTACAGTATTAGAAGCGCGTCTTGAAAAGGGTCGTGGAAAAGTAACCACCATTCTTGTGCAATCAGGTACTTTGACCAAAGGCGACATTATGATTGCCGGCTTAGAATACGGCAAAGTTAAACAAATTGTTAATGACCAAGGCAAAGTATTAAAAGAAGCCGGACCCTCAACGCCTGTTGAGGTTTTGGGGCTATCAGGTGTGCCAGATTCTGGTGACGAAGTTTTGGTGGTGGAGTCTGAGCGCAAGGCACGTGAAGTTGCCGACTTTAGAAAAGCACGTGATCGCGAAGCTGAGTTGCAAAAACAACAAGCATCTAAGATGGATAACTTCTTACAGAAGATGGAAGAAGGCGATGTATCAACGGTTAATGTGCTCTTAAAGTCTGATGTTCGTGGCTCGGCGCAAGCGTTGGTTGAAGCCTTAGAGGAACTGTCTACGGACGAAGTTAGGGTTAAAGTTGTTGCAAGCGGTGTGGGCGGTATTAACAACACAGATATTACTTTGGCAGCCACTTCAGATGCTTTGGTGCTTGGCTTTAATGTGCGTGCCGATGCAGTGGCACGCAAAACAGCGGACGAAGAAAGTGTGCGTATTGAGTATTACTCTATCATTTATAATTTAATTGACGATGTTAAAGCTATTATGAGTGGATTGCTTAGCCCTGAGTTGAGTGAAAACATTATCGGTATTGCCAGCGTGAAAGAGGTATTCAAATCACAAAAATTGGGCGATATTGCAGGTTGTATTGTTGAAGAAGGCGTGGTTAGAAAAGACTCGCCAATCCGTGTATTGCGTGACAGTGTGGTTGTGTTTGAAGGTGAATTAGAATCGCTAAGACGTTTCAAAGACGACGTTAAAGAAGTTAAATCAGGTACTGAATGTGGTATCGGTGTTGCTGATTATGATGTTGAAGCAGGCGACCAAATTGAAGTCTTTGAGCGCATTGAAAGCGCGCGTACCTTATAGTGCATCCTTAGAGTTGAATGGCAGAACAACCTTCTTACAGAGTCGAAAGAATTAACGAGTTGATTCGTCGGGAATTGGCGGTACTGTTAAAACAAGAAACCAAAGACCCAAGATTAAAGACAGTCAGTATTACCGATGTTTTAAGCAGTCGTGACTTATCCAGCGCCAAGGTTTTTTATTCCGTGCCAGAGGATGAGAAAATGGTGGTTGCACCCTTGCTTGATAAGGCCAGTGGCTTCTTTCGTTCCCGCCTTTCAAAGACCTTAGACCTACGACACACACCAACATTAAAATTTATTTATGATTCAGCGCCAAACACAGGCGCAAGAATTGACGACTTGCTTGCTAAGCTCTAGTAATATCCTATTATGTCACGGCGCAATCCAAAAGGCAGAGAAATCAATGGCATCGTCTTGCTTGATAAAGAGATTGGAGAAAGTTCAAATGCCGCCTTACAAAAAGTTAAGCGTTTGTTTTTTGCTAAAAAAGCGGGACATACAGGCGCATTAGACCCACTTGCCAGTGGCATATTGCCGATTTGTTTAGGGCAAGCGACCAAAGTTGCAGGGTTTTTACTTGACGACAATAAACGTTATTTTGTGCGTGGACAATTAGGGCAAACAACCGACACATTGGACAGCGAAGGGGAAATCACTGAAACAAAAGATTTTAAGCAAATTAGTGAAGCGCAAGTTCAAGAAGTTGCGTTGGGTTTTCAAGGGGATATTGAGCAAGTGCCGCCGATGTATTCAGCGCTTAAGAGAGATGGACAGCCTTTATATAAACTTGCCAGACAAGGTCTTGAGGTTAAGCGCAAGGCACGTCCAGTCACGATTTATAATATTGACTTTCTAGATTATAAAAAGGGCGTCGTTAGTTTAGAGGTGTCGTGTTCAAAAGGCACTTATATTCGTTCTTTGATTGCCGATATCGGCGACAAGTTAGGTTGTGGCGCGCATGTTATTGAGCTTAGACGCACAGGTTTTGCGCAGCTTGATATTGCTCAGGCAATTAAGTTTCGTGATTTAGAGGCGTTAAAAAGCGATAATTTTTTGCAATTAGATGCAAAAATTTTTAAAAGCGAAGATATGTTGCCTAATATTCATAGTGTGACTATTGATGAACAACAAAGTATTGATGTTTGTTATGGTAGAAAAATCAAAATTGAAAATCAGAGTGATAATTTGGTTAAAATATTTGATGAAAATGCTACTTTTTTAGGGATTGGCGAGGTAGAGGAAGGTTATTTGCAACCCAAGCGGTTGTTTATTTAGGTGAACGGTTAATATGAAGAAGAAAGACGCACTTGTTGGTTATTATTTTAATAATAATTTGATGCACTCTATCAAAGGCGACAAAAGTCTAAGAGAGAGTGTTTACAATCGTGAGCGAGCGTTCAACAATGTGGACAAAAATCTGGAACAACTTTCACAAGTTTGGCTAGACTTATTGCTTAACACAGGCACTTATCGCTTGGTTGTAGGGCTTAATAATGCGGAGGTGCGTGTGGCAAGTGTGTTTGACCCATTTAACACCGAAGTACATTTGGCAGATGATTTGCTTAACCCAGAGTATGTGGATTTTCATTTCAACAAAATCCCTTTAAAAGAAAAAAGCCAACTCATTAAACGTATTTACAAAATGCTTGAAAGTGACAAGGTGTTTGATATGCTCTCAGATAAGTGGCAAGAATCTTTGCGTACACGTAATCAGAGCATGCAAGAACTCACCAATATCGAGGACTTGCGCTTTATTTTAGAAAACCTTGCTCAATTACGACACCTTGAAGGCTATTATTTGCGTTCAGTGACCATTAACTTGTTTAATTCAACAGTATCAATGTCGTTTAATTGTGATGGCACACAAATTATGTCGCATAAGAAATTTAAAGAATTTATTGAAGAGTATATTTAGGAAAAAAAACATGAAAGTATTAATTATTGGTAGTGGCGGTCGTGAACACGCCATTGCTTGGCAATGTGCCAAGTTTGACAGCGTTGAAGAAGTGTTTGTTGCGCCAGGTAATGCAGGTACACAGTTAGAAGACAAACTCACCAATGTCGATATCGGTGTGGAAGATATTGATGGCTTGGTTGAGTTTGCCAAGCGTCACGATATCGACATCACCATTGTGGGCCCTGAAGCCCCACTTGTGATTGGTGTCGTGGATGCATTTCAAGCGCAAGACTTAAATGTATTTGGACCGACCCAGAACGCTTCACAATTAGAAGGCTCCAAGGCCTTTTGTAAGGATTTCTTGGACAGAAACAACATTCCTACCGCTTTTTATGGCGTTTTTACTGAGGTTGAGCCAGCCATACAATATGTGCAAGAGAAAGGCGTGCCCATTGTGATTAAAGCCGATGGTTTGGCGGCAGGCAAAGGTGTAATTATTGCCAATACCGAACAACAAGCCGCTGACGCTATTAACGACATGCTTGAAGGCAATCGCTTTGGTGAGGCAGGTTCCCGCGTAGTGGTTGAAGAGTTTTTATGCGGAGAAGAAGCAAGTTTTATTGTTATGGTTGATGGCAAAAATATCTTGCCAATGGCAACTTCGCAGGACCATAAAGCCAGGGACAATGGTGACAAGGGGCCAAACACAGGGGGCATGGGCGCTTATTCGCCAGCACCTATTGTTAGTGATGAAATTTTCCAAGATGTGATGGAGGTTATTATTCGTCCAACGGTTGAGGCCATGGCAAACGAAGGCAACCCTTACACAGGGTTTTTATACGCAGGCTTAATGATTGATGGCAGTGGAAAATCTAAAGTTTTAGAATACAATTGTCGCTTTGGTGACCCTGAAACCCAGCCAATCATGATGCGCCTTAAATCTAATTTGGCAGAATTATGCTCATTGGCAACGCAAGGCAAGTTAGACCAAGCGAACATTGATTGGGATGCGCGTGCTTGTTTGGGCGTGGTGTTGGCAGCTCAAGGTTACCCAGATAGCTACAACACCAGTGAAGTTATTGGTTTGCCAGATAATTCTCAAGGCGCTAAAGTCTTTCACGCAGGCACAAAAATGGATAATGGTAATATTGTTTCTAATGGTGGGCGGGTTTTGTGTGCAACTGCCTTGGGCGAGGATATTTTATTAGCACAAAAAAACGCTTACGAATTGCTAAACAAGATCAATTGGCAAGGCGCATATTATCGAACAGATATTGGTTTTAAAGCAATTGATAGTTCCGTAAAAAAATAATAAAAAAACAAGTAAACTTATTATTTGTTAATTGTAAAAAATACAGCTATGTCAAGTAATAATTGATATTCATTTATTTAACTATCAATTTATGAAAAATTGATAGTTCGTGTTATAATGGCGTTTTTTATTGTTTATTGTTGATTATGAAAATTGTCCCACCACCTAAGTCTGAATTACATAATATTATCCAAATCGGCATAGAAAAAAGCAAGCAAGGCGTGTCAAATACAATCACCGATGACAAAAAAAGATATGTGCATTGGGATAAATTACGCCATTTAAATCCGCCTGATAAATTCGACACGATTGAAAGCTATTGGGCGTTTATTAAATTTTCACGCTTTCCCCAATACAAGCCGTTGCCGTTTATTGAAGATTTTGTCTACATTCTAACCGATGAAATCCAACAAAATCTACACGATATTGATACTAGAATGCGTGGCTCTGTTGAATCAAAAACTATTAACGATAATAAAGATAGATATATTGTTGGCTCGTTAATAGAGGAGGCAATCAGTTCGTCTCAATTAGAAGGTGCGGCAACGACTAGAAAAGTTGCTAAAGATATGTTGACAAATAACAGAACCCCTAAAGGTTATTCTCAACAGATGATTTACAATAATTATCAAGCTATTCAGTTTATTAACCGCCATAAAGATGAAGATCTAAGCCCAGGACTAATATTAGAACTACATAAAATCGTAACAACTGATGCAATTGACAATCCCGATGATGTAGGTAGGTTTAGGCAAGACAATACTGTTAGCGTGGTTGATAACAGAACCCAGCAGGTGTTACACACGCCACCTGATTTTGAAACTTTGGCTGATAGACTAACCATATTGTGTGATTTTGCCAATGGAAAATCACCTGATTATTTCATTCATCCAGTTATTCGGGCAATTATTGTGCATTTTATTTTGGCTTATGATCATCCTTTTGCTGATGGCAATGGTCGTACAACCAGAGCACTATTTTATTGGGTGATTTTAAAAAAACACTATTGGTTATTTCAATATATTACCTTATCGAGCGCCATTAAAAAGTCGCCCACAAAATATGGCGAGTCATTTTTAATGAGTGAAACTGATGATTTTGATTTAACTTATTTTATTAACAGCCAGTTGATATTTATTACTAATGCGATTGACAATTTATTTGATTATGTTGAACAAAAGCAACAACAAATACAAGATGCCAGCAATTTGTTAAGCGCATATTTAGCAGATGGTAAATTAAATTCAAGGCAGGTTATGTTAATCAATCATGCAATCAAGCATGCTGGCGCAAGTTACACTCTAGCAGGGCATAAAATATCGCACCATATCAGTTATGCCACAGCAAAGGCAGATTTGGAAAAATTAGCCAAACTTGATTTATTGCAGCAATCCAAACGTGGGCGTGCGTTTGTATTTATTGCACCGATTGATTTAGAAGATCGGATTAAGGCGTACAGATGATTATTGTTGGGGTTGATGAAGCGGGTCGCGGCTGTTTGGTGGGTAATGTGGTGGCTGGTGCGGTGATATTGCCTGATGATTTTCATCTGCCTACACTAACAGACTCAAAAAAACTCAGCGAAAAAAAGCGTGAAATTCTATACGCACAAATCACGCAACAATGCCAATGGGCGGTGGGAGAGGCAAACGCAAGCGAAATAGACGAAATCAACATCCTGCAAGCAACCATGCTGGCAATGAAACGTGCCGTTGAAAATCTTAATAGTCAGTTTGACCAAGTATTGGTAGATGGCAATCGTTGTCCAGATTTGGATAATTGTAAAGCAATCATTAAAGGGGATTTAACACAACCAGTAATTTCAGCCGCTTCAATTATTGCCAAGGTCAGTCGAGATAGGCAGATGATGGAGTTGGATAGGCATTACCCTGAATACGGCTTTGCCAAACATAAAGGCTATGGCACCAAACAACATTTATCGGCTTTGGAAAAATTTGGTGCTATTAAAAATCAGCACCGTTACTCATTTACTCCGGTGAAAAATTTGTGCCACTATTAGGGTCTAACGCCTTTAATTGACGACGTAACTCGACCTTTTTGGCTTCAATAATTTCACGTTCTTCTGCAGTTTTAGCCTCTTTCTCCGCTTGCAGTTTTTTCTCTTTTGCACGCTGAAGCTCGGCAGCTGGCAGGGTTTTTAAGTAGTGAAATAATTTAACAATACGCTTTACGCCGCCTGCTTTTGATGCGATTTTAACGGCTTTATTGGCTTCACGCGAGGTGACTTTTCCCATTAAATAAACACTACGATTTTCAGTCATCACTCTAATATGTAACGGGTTAAAGACATCTTGGTTTAGAAACAGTGTTTCAATTTGTGCAGTAATTGTTGAATCTTTAGCTCTACTTAATAGACTGCTGGTTGGCGCAATACGCAGCTCGTTGATAACGCGGCTAACTTTAAAGTCTTTAAGTGGTATTTGTTTCCCAATATAACGACGCACTTCTTCGTTAGGTACTTCGCCTGTTACTAAAACCTCCCTGTCATAAATCATATAATTTAAATGGGTGTCTTTTACTTTCTTGTCTTCTTCAGCACTCCAAGCAAGCAAACTAAATGAAATATTTTTGTCGTCAAGGATTTCGCCAGTAGTGCGTCTATCATTAGAAACTGCAACGACAGTAGTAATTGCTGATGTGAGCAGACAACTGCTTAAAAACAACGTACTAATTATGACTAAGGTGGGTAGAATAATTTTTTTCATTTTATGCGACTTCAAAGGCGTCTTGTATCCAATCAATTTTAGGATATTTTAAATCAAATTCAAGCCCAACAACATCAAACCGACAGATAAAATCGTCGTATTGTGGGTGTGCTTGTAAAAAATATTTGGCAGCACGAATAATCTTTGTTTGTTTGTGGCTGCCAACAGTGCTACTTGCTGAACCAAAGTTTGCATTTGTACGATAGCGAACTTCAACAAAAACTAACGTGCGCTCTAATTTATCAAGCATAATAATGTCTATTTCGCCAAGTTTGGTTAAATAATTTTGTTGGATAAGGTCTAACCCATGCTTTTTTAAATGCTGAAGTGCTAGATTTTCCGCTTTATTGCCTGTTTGTCGCTTTAAACTAAACACACTATGCCTTTATATATTGTTGCTACACCGATTGGAAATTTAGATGATATCACTTTTAGAGCGATAGAAACGCTTAAAAGCGTGGATATCATTCTAGCAGAAGATACACGTCACAGCAAAAAGCTATTAAATCACTATGATATTAATACGCCTGTGCGCGCTTTTCATGAGCACAATGAATCCACTAAGACAGCCGATACAGTGACGCAGTTATTGGCGGGTAAAAATATGGCGCTAATCAGTGACGCAGGCACGCCATTGATTAGCGACCCAGGCTATGTGCTGGTGAGCGAAGCCAAAAAAGCGGGCGTAGAAGTTTCACCCATTCCAGGTGCATCGGCAATGGCGAGTGCTTTATCAGCTGCGGGTATTGCCAGCGATCATTTTAGCTTTATGGGTTTTTTGCCAGCCAAACAAACACAACGTTTAAAAACGCTACAAGTAAATGCACACCTTGATCAGACACTTATTTTTTATGAGTCCCCCAAACGCATTCTCGCCTGTGCCCACGACTTATTGCAAGTATTAGGAGATAAGCGAATCGTCTGTTTTGCCAAAGAAATCAGCAAGTCTTTTGAAACTATTAAAACAGACACCTTGCCAAATTTAATTCAATACCTAACAGCAGATGCCAACCACCAAAAAGGCGAGTTTGTGATATTGGTTTCTGGCATTGATAAAAATGAAAAAGTTGAAGGCGAAGCGCAACTGGATAAAATTTTGCCTATTCTACTTAGCGAAATGGGTGCGTCAAAAGCAGCCAAACTGGCTGCCAAAATCACAGGCATTGATAAAAAATATTGCTATAAAAAAGCCATTTTGGCTTCGCATTTATCCTCCTCTACTGTGTTAGATTCTAAAAAAGACTCAACCTCATAGTTTTATCTATGTTCAATCGTCTTTTTTGCAATCCGTCTTGTAGAAAAGAAAAATGCTTGCCAAAATACAGACTTTATGTGCGTTAAAATAATTAAATGAGTAGTTACTATACAAAACACATTTTCTTTTGTAACAACGTGCGTAAAGACAATAAGCCTTGCTGTTCACAGCACAATGCAAAAGCCTTATACCGTTATGCTAAAGACATATGTCGAGATAAAGGCATTATGGGCAAAGGTTGTATCGGTGTTAGCGAATCTCGCTGTTTGGGGCGATGCGAATTTGGGCCAGTGGCTGTGGTCTACCCTGATAATATTTGGTATCAATATATTGACGAAGACGATATTGATGAAATCATCAGTGAACACTTGATTGCAGGCAAGCCGGTTAAACGCCTAAAGATTGATTAGCTTTTGATGTAGTTGTATGACTTGTTTTTCCAAGTCGGCAAGCGCCCCATTATTATCAACAACATCACAAGGCAACTCTTTGGTAACTTTTAGCCTGTTTTCATGACTAATTTGCACAGAAATTATGCTTTTAGCCTCTTTTTCGCTAATATTTTCACGTTTTTGCAGTCTTTTTAACTGTTTTTCGCCATCACAAGTCAAAATAATCGCTCTATCAAACAAATAAGCCAAGTTTTTCTCTACAAGTAGCGGAATTTCTACAATATTTATGGGTTTTTTAGAGTTTTCTTGCCATTTTTGCATTATTTTTAATATTTTCGGGTGCAAAATAGCCTCAATCTGACTTTTATTGCCTTCGTTTTGCAATAGCAGTGCTCGTAACATTTGTCGATTGAGACTGCCGTCTTGGTTGAGAATCTCTGCGCCAAAAGCATCCACTAAGGCTTTGAGCCCGTCTGAATTAGGGGTTGTTACTTGTTTCGAGATGTCATCAAGTCGAACAACATCGGCACCTAATCTGGAAAAAATTTCAGCTACTTGTGATTTCCCGCAGGCAATACCACCTGTTAGCGCAATTTTTAATGTTGTCATAATAATGCTGATTTTAGCAACTGTTAGCATCTACTGACAATTATCTATTGACTTTTGTGGTAAAAGTCCCGATAATATTGCTCTTCACGGTTATGTAGCTCAGCTGGTTAGAGCACAGCATTCATAATGCTGGGGTCGGTGGTTCAAGTCCACCTATAACCACCATATTTGAGAACTTATACAATCTGCAATAAAAAGCATGTTTTATTGCAGATAAGATTGTATAATTTCCGAGAATTATGCCGAAGTAGCACAGTTGGTAGTGCAACTGATTTGTAATCAGTAGGTCGCCAGTTCGAGTCCGGCCTTCGGCACCATATTACTTTTTCAATCTGTTTCAGATTGTTCCAAAAACCTTACGCAGCAAGCAGAAAGTCTACTTTCTTGTTTCGCTGTGTTTCATGGTTTTTCACCTTTTTTCAGCCCAAATGGTGCTACTTTTGGTGCTACTTTTCATTAAAATTGAGTGATGCCGTTAACGCACTTACAAATTGATAAACTCCTGCCAAAGTCTCGTAACTACTGGGTTAGCGATGAAAAAGGTTTGCGTTTACTCGTTAAACCCAGCGGAGGCAAATATTGGCGATTAAAGTATCGTTTTATGGGCAAACAAAAAACTTTGGCACTCGGTGTTTATCCCGAAGTTAGCCTTAAAGCCGCTAGACTTAAGCGAGATAAAGCAAGACTACAAATTACCGAGCATATCGACCCAGCCGAAATCAGACGAGAAAATAAAAACAAATTTAAAGTGGCTGATGAAAATAAATTTTCGGTGCTATCTTTGGAGTGGTTTGAGAAACAAAAAGACAAATGGAGCGACGAGCACGCTCATAAATTATGGAATCGATTAAAAGACAATACCTTTAAAAAACTCGATGCAAGACCACTGGACAACATTCAACCCAAAGATATTTTAGCCATTATCCGCACCATTGAATCTCGGGGTGCGCTGGATGTTGCTAGTAGAGTTTTGCAAGATATTCGCCGTGTGTTTCGTTATGGGGTGCAAATTGGCAGAATTACCGATAATCCAGCCCGAGAGTTGACGGGCGTATTAAAAGTAAGAAATAGCCAACATAGGGCTTCGCTACCCACTCAAGAATTGGGGCAATTTCTACGAGATTTGGATCATTACGAAACCCAAGGCAAGTTAATTACCAAATTTTCCCTACAATTATTGGTTTTAACTTTCTTAAGACCCAGCGAAGTGTGACTTGCCAGTTGGGATGAGTTTGATTTGAATAAACGCTTATGGAGAATCCCAGCGCACAAAATGAAAATGAAAACCGAACATTTAGTGCCACTTTCCAA
>ENA-UZWZ01002656-UZWZ01002656.1-metagenome-genome-assembly--contig:-Day-4-25m-contig-2656_pt1 | contig 26543 bp, 26 predicted proteins | sample MGYA00260346_ERZ794906 | MGnify/ENA metagenome assembly ERZ794906 | reverse complement strand
TTTTGTACCCTCTTGGGTATAATTCCAAGATTCTTCCCAAAAAATGAAGCTGGGGTGTGTTTTATTTGATGACATAAGTTAGTTCAACTTCAGGATCATTAATAACCTTAATGATCTTTGGTTCTGCAGCTCCGTGAGTGGCTAAGAGGTGTGCCAATCGGCCAAACGCTCCTGCTTTGCATAATCCATTGACTCCTTTTGATATATCATTAGAGTCGTTTAAAATTGAATTTACATGGAAGTGCATAAATCCTTCGTGGCTCATATCGGAGTAGTCTATTATCAGCGGTTTATCAGAAATCGTATTCATCATAATCATCTAGTTCTGTAATGGATTTAATATTTTTAAAGTTAATCTTAGGTTCTTGGCCTCGCTGTTTGCGCTTCTTAAATTGTAGCGCTTTTTTACGTCTTTCGCGATTTTCGCCGGAGTCATCAGCCATCTCAGGCTTATTAGACATTTTCATTAGAATTATGTTTCTGAAGTGGTATTAGTTGAGCACCAAACTGGAGGTGTTCCTGTTGTATTAGGAGGGTGTTCATAATATGGATTGGGTGCATATACTGGATAAGCAGGTGGATTGTAAGTATCATCCTTAAGTAGAACTACAGCTTCTTCTGCAGTAATTTGCTTTTTTTCCAATAGCTTTTGTACGATGCTTGCCTTTGTCATTCTTAATGTATTTAATATTTATACGTGGTATTTAACTAGAGTTTCTTTTTATAGCTTAGTAACCATGCGCATTTTTCATATTCTTCGTAGAATTCAAAATGGTCAATCATACTATCTATTTGGCTTGGCTCTGGAATTGCATCCGGCTCTAAAAAAAAGATTGGCATCATGATTTCATCTGTATCTTGTAATTGGAAAGTCAGTGCCATACAAATAGCCTCAATTGTTGCCTGTCCTGTTAACATTTGAAACGAGTTCTCTATTGATTGTTGATAATCTGTCATATTAGTTATCTAATTGATAATCATTAGGTGGTAATTCATCTAATAGGCTACCTGGAGCTGTGACGTTTTCAACCAATCCACTAAGCTCTGCTTTAATTTTCTTTTCTTCATACTTAGCATATTCAAATTCACCCTTAATATAATCATTAAGTGCTTTGCCTTGAGATTCTGCTGAATTAAAGTTAACCCATGTTGCTACATCAACCGCTTCATAAACATAAGTTGCCCATTTAAAAACCACTGTTAGGGTTTTATCCGTAAAGTTGTAAGTTGCTGAATTAATAGTTGAACTCGTGTAATGTGATGTTGTGCTAGTTACCATAAATATAATTTATCTATTATATGCGTTTTCTGATAATTGTTTCTGGAGTAACTTGTTTTGTAACAATTACTGGTTCATTTTTTTGGTCGGTTGTATTATATGAACTTACCACTAGATCATAATATTTACTCGAAGCAAATTTATCTGCAGGTCTAAGTTGATCAGTTGGTGGGTTTTCTGGACTACGTGATAATGCTTTATAGAATGGTCCTATTTCAGTATCTTCTAACGTTGATTCTTTTAATACACCTGCATTATGAAATATAGCATTTTTATCCCAGTGTAGTATCGTAGAAGTTCCCCATGTAAAATCAAAATCTTTTGTAATTGGAGTTTTATATCCGGCTTTCCATAAATTCCAAAGTACAGCCCACATATCTGCACACCATATTTGTAATGTGTTCCAATCCGGATTTGATTGTTTTTTAATACTAATCAAGGGTCTCATTTCTGAATATAGAGATTCACTATCACGATATACATCTTGCCAGTACTTTGATGTTATACCTGGTTTAATTAAGTATTGAGCTCCTCCTGCTTCACTATCTCTGGATTTAACTTCATTAAAATCAATATCTATAATTTCACACATTTTAAAGAATAAATCTTCTCCCCTATCAATTATATAGTCTGAAGAAATATAACTTGAAGTATCTGATACAAAACATGTTTTATCTAGATTTAATTTATCATGTAAAACTAGGGGTTTAGTTAAAGCAATATCACAATCATGATAAAAGAAAGTAGATTGTTCTAAGTATGGATGGAAATTCCAATGCTTCTCTAGTATATGAGGTCTAATTGAAGAAATATAAGATGGAGATTTTCTAGTATCTGTATAATATGCAAAGAGAACTCCCTTTTTAGTCCACTTTTCATCTACACGTCTATATCTTTCGTGTATTTTATCATGTTTAATAGCTCCAATTATATGTACATTATGTAGATTGATATTACCATTTTTTTCAAATGATAATAACATTGCGTCAATCTGCCATGAATAATAGTAATCTGCTGGTTGACATGATATGTAATATATGTCTGACGTCATAAAGTTTATCTACCTAGATTAGAACCGGTTTTAAGCTTAATACCTTGTGAGGTTAGTGCAGTTTTAAGTGAGTTAACAGCTGCGACAACATCACCGTCACCTCTGCCGCCACGTCCAGTAATTCCATCAACAACACCGCCGACAACACCACCGACCATACCGCCGACAATTTGTCCAGGTACTGCAGCAATTTGACCTAAAATACCCTGTTGAGCTGCACCTTGTTCTTGTACAGTTTGTCTAAATTCTGCTAACATTTCTGCTAAGTTATTTAAAGCCTCTTCTAATGACTCACCCATATTTTCTAAAATATCTTCTGGAGAATCACCACCCTCTGCCAATACTGCTAATGCTTCAAACATTGCACGAGCCTCGGTAAGTTTTTCTAATTCCATCGAGTTAATACCCGCAGAAATTTTAGGGAATGCAACTGCGGTAGCAGTCATATTTGTTCCGATAGCATTCCAGAGTTCAGTCTGTGCATTATATCCAGCAATAGGTCTAAGCATACTAACTCTATTGACAAACATACCTTTAAATGTTTGTAAGTTTTCTAAGTTAGCGCCATTAGTAGCATTAATAATTTCTTTACTACCTCTACCCATTTTTTCATACGCGTTTCCAACTGCCATAAATAGATTTTGCCTAGAAGCCAAAGTTTCCTGAGTAGCATTAGACATATTACCACCATATACTGATTGGAATGCCATTAATGGTAAAGCTTGCGCTTGGTTAATAGATCCTACAATTATTGGAATGGCAATTGCCATTTTTAAATATGATAATGTAAGTCCTTTTAAATAATTTGTTTTAGCTTCAAATAATTCTGCTGGAGATTCTCCACCAAAAATAGAAGCAAATGCTTTTGCTTTATCTACTGTAAATTTAGCAACAGAGTCAACAATTGCAGGTATAGACCAACCTAATTTAGAATAAGTCTCTCCAATAGTTGCAATTAAAGTTGTTTTAGCAGCTAAAATTGTAGTATCAGTTCCACTAGAATCTGTAATAGATGTAATCATTGCAGTAACCTTCTCTCTAACGTCAGATGCATCTGTAATACTAGATGTAATTTTTTTAACGTATTGTACTGCTTCTGCTAAAGATGAATATGGATCTTGTAAACTCATTGCAACCCAAACTCCTCTTTCAAAATTATTTGCACTAAACCATGAAGTATCTCCGGCATCGGATTTACCAACATCTTCAAACACTCCAGCTAAACCTATAATAAGTGCTTTTGTATTAGAAGCTATCTTTTTAACCAGACTACCAACGTTACCAATTGCTTTAAATCCTGTAGGATTTCCATCTTTATCATAACCGGTTGGGAACTTTAAGTTTGCCATTGACTGTACGCCGTTAGCTAGGTTGTAAAGAGGTTCTCCCATCTTCTTAACAACATTAATACCTTTTTCATAAGATGATGATGTGAACCATGAACTACCCTGAGCAGCTTCAGATTCTCCTACCTCTGCGAATACGGAACTTAAACCTGCTACTATTAATTTAGTATTAGCAATTAATGCTGGTACTGCGCTTGTTAAATTAATAGTTTCATAACCCAATGCATTACCTTCTTTATCATAACCTGTTGGGAACTTTAAGTTTGCCATTGACTGTACACCTCTTGCAATACTGGTTAAAGCACCTCCCATACCAAGTACTGATGAAATACCATCTGCTACTGCAGATTGACTACCACCACCAAAGATAGAACTAAATAAACTCTTTTTACCACCTGGGTACATTTTACCAATTTTACCAAACGTATTAGACAATGCAAATGTTATCGATGCAACATTATCACCTAATGATTTAAGATCTGCTGTTTCAGCTATCTTTTGAAATTGTTTAATACCGAATGCAATAGTGGTTAATGCCATTCCTGCCATAATTAATGCAGGTGCACCAACATACATTGCTGCAAGTTGTATTGGTCCTAATGAGAATGAATTTGCGATTGCCTCAAACATAACCTCCATGTTTGTTTTAGGTCTACCTCCACCGATACCCATAAAACCGGTTGTCTTTTGACCAGAATCTCCCAATACTCCAGTTTTCTTAGTTAACTGATCAAAGTTTAATTTCTTTAAAATTAACATTCCAGCTCCTACTAATATAAGAGCTCCACCTGCTAATATCATTGCGCCGGCACCTAGTGCTATGAATGGTGCTGCTACGCCAGCAAGTCCAAACGCAACACCTAGACCTCCTATTAAAGCCAGTGACTGGCCAATTAAAGTCCATCCGTCGTCTCCTAGTGCATTACCTAAAATTTTAATTGCTACTGCATTAATAATTAATGCAACACCAACGAGTATCATTGCGCCAGCACCCATTGCTATAAAAGTTGCTTGAGTTCCTGCTAAATAGAATGCTGCTCCAATCAGACCTATTAATAATAAGGCTCCTAATGATTTTACAGCTTCCTCGCCAGAAATATTACCAATAACTTTACTAAATATTAAAAGAGAAAGCCCTAATACTACTATTGATAATGAAGCCCATAACAGTGCTTGCGCTCCCTTCTTTATGAACTTGTCCATAACCCCGATAATACCAAAGGTTAAACCAACTGCGCCAACAACTAATGCTATTTCAAGCAGTACTGTCATTGGAGGGGCAATTATATTAAATAAAGCCAATGCAATTCCTAAACCTAAGATAGCACCTGCTATAAATAATAGTGCTTTACCTCCTTGTTCCATGGAGTCTACGACGCCCATTTTATCTAATAAGAAGAAAACAGCTCCTATCCCTAGAATTGCCATTCCAGCAAACATTGCGCCTTCTAAAGCAAATGGTGCAATAAGCGATGTTAATGCTAAAGCTACCATCACAGATAGTATACCTAAACCTGTCATTACTAAAGTATCTGCAGTTTCTTTAGCCTTATCTCCTCCTAATGCTCCAGCTATTCTTAAAATAAGCATCATTGCAGGAACTATTATTAATACTGCAAGTAAACCTTTAAGTGCTGGCATTATTATTAATGATGTTAGTGCTAACGTACCTACGATAGTTAAAATGCCTAATCCTACAGCTGTAAGATTATCTAGCTTATCCATAGTCTTCTCGTCTAAATTCTTAGTAGACATAGTGACTGCTGTAGTAATCATGAAAAGGGTTAACGCGATGAGTGGGGATATTGCCGCCGCAACAAGCAAGAATGGTGCTGCTAATATCATATAACCAGCAAACATTAAGATAGATTTACCTACATCGCCTAACTTAGTTAGGCCTCCGATGAGGGCTTCTGTTTTCTCGCTAACTTCTTTACCTGTACCTTCTAGTGAATTGATAGCATCTACTACATATTGTAGTCCCATACCAACTTTACCAATAGCAGGTGCAACAATAGCAAGCGCTAATGCTTGTTTAATATCTGACGCACCGGATTTGGATTTACCATCTTTAATATCTACAATTGCTGTAACTAATTCATCAATTCTAGTATATAAATCACCTCCGATTGCAACGGACGCAGTATTCTGTTCTATTAAGCCTAGGGTATCATTCCCCTGACCCATTCGGTCAAAAGCAGAACCCATACTTTTCATAAAATTCATTGCCATCTAGTAACTACGAAGGTTTTTTTTAAAGTATACAAGAACACCACGTTAAGTGGTGCTCCTGATACTATATTATATATCCCTATAACTTCGGCATCTTGAGAGATGGAGTTTTGAGATTAGGGGTTTTTGGCATCTTAGGACTTGAAGCAGATCTCATGGATTGCATTTGCGAGTCCTGTTGTTCTTGTGATTCCCCCTGCTGTTTATTCTTAGCCTTGATGTATTCCGAAAGATTCTTGACGTAATACCAATACTCGTAGTAGTACATGTTCTCAATCTCTGACGGTTGCATCCTAAGATGAATACCCAGATAGAACTTTGTCTTAAAGTAGTTCTCCAGCGAGATCTGAAATAATGAAAAGACTTTTGATGCCACCTGGGAAGTCAAGAGGGGCTTTCGCAGTCTCTCCTTCGTAAGTAGTTTCTAATTCGGGTTGTACACCGATTTTCATTCTTTCAGCTAATCGATAGATTACCATAAACTTCTTTTCGTCCCATCCTTTATATTCCATTTCTAATTGGAAAACCTTCTTTAAAGATAATGATCTCCAATCAGGTTGCATATAAGGTAACACTTGAATAAATGCTTTATCGAAATCTTGGTCTTTTTCTTGTTTATCTTTAAGATACGCCGTGATTTCTTGCATTACACCAATTGTAGGTGGGTGCATAAGTACAGTTCCTGCAGACTTAGTTTTAATTACATAAGTTCTGTCTTTAGCAGAATAATACTTTTCAATTTGCTCATCGATTATAGAAGGTATTAAATTTTTAACATGTAATTCTATTTCTACTGTTTTCTTAGTTTTATCAGTTTTACCTTTGAGCATTAATTTATTCTCAGGTTCTGGAAACGAAAGATCTCTAATAGAAAGTAATAGAATAATTCTATCTTCTTCTAATATATCTTTGTAAGACATTCTAGTTGCTCCGGAGTCAAACTGTGCACATGATTCAACTATTGAATTTAGTTTATCTTCCATATCGATGTAATTGTTTTCATCCATAGTAGAAAAATGTCTAATTTCAGCAGCTTTAGCAGATCTAATTTTAATAACTGTGCCTTCAGGATAAAATTTAGCCTTTGAAGGTAAAGTTTCTAGATCTAATACATGCCATCCTAAGATTTGATCTGATGATCTAGCCTTTTCAGGAGTAAAATTGTCCATATTAACTCTACCTAATCCGGCAGAGTCAACTGCTGCTGTCATTGCTTCAGCAGAGTCATCCGTTGTTACAGAGACTTTTTTTGCTTCTTTTGCATCAAGGGCGGCAGCTGCTGCAGCTTCTCTTTCTTGATTCATTTTGTTAAGTTCCTCACTCATATTATTTCTTTTTAAGGTTTTTAAGATTTTGTTTAATTATTGATTTCTGTTCGACACTTTTTTTAGAAAGCTCACCTTGGATAAGGTTTCTAATGAAAGCACTAACAGAAATAGGTCTTTGTTCAGTTTCTAGAGCCTCATTTAAAATGACCCTATTAACCTCTCGGACTTCGTCTTCAGTTAACAATACCTGAAGTTTTTTTGTTAGTTTATCACTCATAATCTGTTATTATTAGGATATTATATTATGTTTTTGTTAGTTAAAAAAAGAAGGAATCCGTAAGAACTCCTTCTTTTGTTAAGTTAATTTAAAATTAGTTTACTTCTTCTGCCCAAACGTCTGCTCTCCAAGTAACTTCTAAAGTTTGTGGGTCTGCAGATTCATAGTTTAATTCACCAGTGAATCCTAATCCTGATGTCATGAAACAATCATCAAGAGTAACTTTTCTAAAAATGTCACCCGCTCTGTTGAATTGAACAATAACGATTGTACCTACATAGTTCTTTTTAAGACCTAATTCTCCGGTCTCTGGGTTGTACTGTTTTCTGTACCATTCCCTCATTGATTTGTATATGTACGCTTCGTTAGAATCGTTTAAGTTTAATGAAAAGTTAACTGTTACGTCAACTGCAGTTCCATCAGGCATACCAGCGTAAGATCTAGTTGAGAACTTATACTTTTGCTCGACAGCTGCAACTTCTCTGTGAAGACTTTCCAAACCTGCAATTGAATTAATGTGTTGTAAAAACAATGATTGTCCTGACACGCCATCCGGTGGTAAAATAGTTACCTCGAATAGGTTTGCCTGTACAGGTTCAAAGTTCTTGCCCTTTCTGCTTGTTTGATCTTCTGAATAATGTGGTAAAGCCATATCGTTTATTTTATATTTTATTTATATATTCTCTTTTTTTATGAAAAGTTTCCTGATGCAATTTCACCTGTGTTAAGTACAGTTACTCTTGATACTAGAATTTCTAATCCTTTAACTGGTTCAACGAACGTATCTAAGATACCCATGTTGTTATCAATAACTTCTGATGAGTTGTTAGTAGAATCCATAATGTTTCTGAAATCATAAACACCATTATCTTTCTTAACTGACTCCATAAAGTTATCTGCTAAAGTTTTAATTTCTAATCTAGTCTGAGCAGTATTGAACTCAAATAGGTAGTTCTTAAGAATTTCCGCTAGTCCATCTTCAATGTAAATTAATACCTCTCTTACGTGAGCTGAAGATAAAGCTGACTGAATTCCTTGCTGTGCAGTCTTGTTTCCTTTAATAGTTAAACCTACTCCTCTTTCGAATACAATTGGATTGTAACCGAATGGCTCAAGTACGTCTCTATCATTCTTATCGAATGCATATTCTAAAGATTGTACTCCAGTTCCTCCGACAACACCTCTTCTTGGACCTGCAATGATTGACCATGGCAGAGCGTCAGAATATTTGTCGATGTAATTATTTGAAATATAAGCAGCTGGTGGTATCACCTTAGTTCTGCCGTTTTCAATAACATTTAAACCAGGACCGTAATAAAATCCGTAAGTTGCTCCTTCATTTATTGAAGGTAGTGTGTATAATGCGCTTGGGTTTAAGTTTAAGTTACCACCCGTTGCAACGTTATTTACATCAAATGCTCCACTGAATTCATTTAAGAATGATGGATTCGTTGAAGCTTTTAATTCTTTAATCATCGGTGCATTAAGAATTGCAGAAGCGTTTTGTCTTTCTTTACAAAGTTGAGTTAATTCTTCTTTGTTAAGTATTCCACTATCTTCTAATGATCCAAATGTATCGATAACATATCTGAATGTAATATTGTCTTTATCAGTTAAAGCATTTCCTAAACCAGTTCCTGGCTTGATTGCTGATAATAAACCTTCTGTACCACCGATTTTCTTATCAGTTTGTGAAGCTCCATCAAATGCAAACATTTTGTAAACACCTGCAGCATCTTCATATCTCTTAAGAGCATGAGTTGGTGCATTAGGTACAGGTCTGTGACATGTAAATTCATAAGTAGTTGTAGCACCTGAAACAGATTTTACAATCTTCTTAATTCTAGATAGTCTAGTGTTACCGTCAGCTCCTACCATACCGTTTACATACATACCCACTTTAATGTGGTTATTTGGATCTGCATCAGTATTAAAGTCATCAGCTGTATCTTTGTATATCTTAAATACACCCGCCGTCATATCTTGGAAATTCCAATTTGTTGTTGGGAATGCTACTGCTCTAGAATTTACTTCTAGCTTCTTTAATAAGAATGGATTACTAACTGCTGATTTTTGTCCGAAAAATGGAGTTCCAGCTGTTATTGTTCCGTTTCCTGCTAATGAAGAAGAGAATCCTACAGATCCTTCTGGAGACACTTTATATGCGCCACCTCCGAATACTGCATCAGTAACGTTTGGAGTAATTGCGTTAATACCAACATATTCGCCAGCATTTTCAGATAATAACCATGTGTTAGCTCCGCCAGCTCCAGCATTTAATAATGTATCTCCTACTGAACCAGGTGCTGTTGCAAATATTAAGTTTCCATTTTCATCAACTCTAACATCTGTATCTGCAGCCCATGTAGCTCCAGTTGTAGATGTTGTATAAAATTCGTAATCATTTATTCCTTTACTAATATCTCCATCAGCTGTAAGTAATACGCCGTCACCCGCTGGGGCAACTGCAGTAATTTTTACATACTCTCCATCAATTGCCGATTTTAAAAATCTACCAACCTCAATAGGGTTTGGTAAAGCCGTTAAATCTGCGACTGTGATTCCTGCAGGAAGATCTGTAGTAATTGCAAGTGTAGATCCAGTAACTTGACATTTACCGCCAAGTGCTGTAAGATCAACATTTAGATCTGTTACTGTTTGTTCTACTCTGTGTGAAAGTACTTCGTAATCTTGGTAGATATTAAATCCATTACCTACTAAATCAATTTCTGGAAGTGCATCCTCTTGAATAGCACAGAATAAACCTGTTCTTCTTGCTTCTAGGTTGATTAAAGTTTCAATGTATAATTGTCTTCCTTCGTTATCTTGGAATTCTGGAATTAATGAACCAGAATATTGAGATAATAAAGTTACTTCTCTTAGTCCAACAAATTTAGCTAATTCAGATTTGAATAAACCTTTAGTGTTAAAAAATTCACCGTAAGTTGGATCGTTGTTTAATGCTTGTGCATCAAACTTACCTTTAAATACAAATACATCTACCATGTAATCTGATACGTATTCGTCAGCTTCGATTCCTACTGGAATGTTAGCTTCACCATACCATTCTCTTGCTGATACTTCAAAACCTCTTACGTCGCCAGCTTGTCTAACGATAATAGTAATAGGATCTTGCTTGATATTTACAAATGAAATAGCGTGATTTGTGTCTTGTGCCGCAGCAGATAATAACTTCTCATCAGAAGGTACCCAGAATTTGTCAGTATCAAATACATCGCTGTACTTTTTTAATACTTTCTGTGCATCTGAGTTATCTTTAGGTACAGACTGTAAACCTTCTTGTGAAGAGTTAGTTGCTAAAGATACTAATGATACTTTGTCATCATCATCAGAAGTTGTAAGGTTTAACGCAAGGATTGGACCTCTTGATAAACATTCAATTGCTGATCTGTGGAAAAACATATTTTTCTTTTCTAGTGACTTGTCAATACCTCCAAATACTTGGATAAATTGCTCTACATCTTCTATTAATACTGGAGTGTTGTAAGGACCTTTTTTAGATCTACCTACAACTAGTCTAATAGTCTCCGCGGGAATGTTTACGGTTTGTGACTTGTCAAACTCTAGACGATATACGCCTGAGCTTTTGAACTGTAATAAATTGGGACTTAATGCCATAGTTGTTCGTTTTTATTTTTTAATTCTTTTATTATATATCCTTGTCTTTCTGCAAATTTATTTAAGTAGGTCATAAATATCATATTGTAAATCTCCAGCCTGATCGGTGTCCTTATATAAGATGCTTTCCATCTCGTTGTGTAGGTCTGGATCTATAAAATCTAATAGCTCTTCAATAAAATCTGCATAGTCTGTTGTATTAAAAAATTCGGTCGCAGTAATACAAGTCATTATCACATCGTCGTTGCCCATTTGAGCTCCATAACTTCCATTTGGCAATGTACCAAATAGTGATGCTTCAGTTACTGTAACTTCATCTGTTAAATCTAATCTATTTATCTTGTAAAGTTTCGCAAAATTCTGACAGAAGATAGCTTTATTGTCAGATTTTAGTTTGATTCCTGGTTTTATAGTCCTGGCATCATGTCTGTGCTTAAATTTAACTATCATCTCATCATCAAAATCATTTCTTTGTGGAAATATACTTCTTAGGTATTGGAATAATACTGTACCATAGGTATTATACTCTACAATCATCTTTACATTCTCAGAGCTAAATATATCTACTGATAATGTATATAGTACTTTTGCGAAATCCTCAATGACATGTTCGTTTGATCTAAATCTACATACTTGTGTAAATTTAAAGAAATCATACATTGCACCGGGGCTAACAATCGCTTTTATTTCTGCTTCGTTCATAGGATCTACCCTAAACACATTAATAACAGATGCATCTCCTCCATTACCTTCTGCAATATCTACAGAAAATATCCAAAAGTTTTCTCTGTCTTTACAAGTATCAATATCAAAGTTAGGATCCCATTCTAAGAAACCTTTTGTATCAATACTAATATAATCAAATTCATCAAAGTCATGATAAACATAAGGCTTCATTCTCTTTCTCATCTTTTTCATATCGACTGGGTCTAATAAGAGGTTAGATGAGCTGACGAATTCATTTCCGTATTGTTTATTAAATGCTTCAATTGAACCTAGGTTAGCAAGCTCTCTTTCATACCATGCATCGTCTCTATCTGGGTGTTGCCACCAATCTACTCTTGTTGCTAAGTATTCATTCTCACCACGATCTGCACCTGCATAAATTTGATAAAACTTATTAAATCCGTTTGGTGTAGATGTAATTGTTATTCTTGAGACTTTCGATGAGGATAGTGTAGGATATACATTTTCATAGAAAGAATCAGCAATTGATGGATGGACGTGGGCAAACTCATCTAGGTATAAATTATGGATTGTAAAACCAATACCAGATTTTGCGGTGGTTGATTGTCCTATTAGTCGACAACCATTATCACATCTCACATTCATGACATCATATTTGATAATACCAGGCTTCATAAAGAACGGTAAGTTCTCAACTACTGTTTTGGCTTTATCAATAATTTCTTTTGTTGAATCAGATTTATTAGCAAGTAGCAGAGTATTCTTATCCATATTAAAGGTAAGGTACCATGCATTAAAAATAGATGCTGTTACTGTTTTACCCATTTGTCGAGCAGCAAGAACAATATTAAATCTATCATTCTGAAAATTCCTCAACATATCCTTCTGATAATCTCTCAGCTTTACNNTGTTGAATACCTTCATCTGTCATTACTACTGCATACTTCTCTGCAAAATAGACAATGTCTTTGGCGCATCTGGCCAACTCACTAATTTCCTCATCAGTATATTCAAATACAATATTACCCTTCTTTAGAAACTGTCTACCCTCGTAGAATGGTAACTTGATCTTAGGACGATAACCCTGGTCCATTGCCACTAACAGATCATCGATCTGTCTGGTCGACCAAACAATCCTATCAACAGAGGTTGCGTCACCTTCTGCTTTAGGAATCCATTTATTATCTCCTATTCCGTCTGACATATATTATTCTTCTGTTGGTTCTACGTCTTCAATATCTTCTTCTGACGCTCCGTGAATACCTGCTTGAATTGCAGCCATTAGGTCTTTTGTACCTCTTTGGATATTCTTATTACCAGCATCTCCACCAGCACTTTCGATCTCTGAGTTATTTGCTCTTTGTTGATATATCTCTAAATCTCTTGCGATTCTTTTTGTACCCTCTTCCGCTGCCATTAAATACATGGTTTGGGATTTAATAATATCTAACATTGATTTTTGTAGAGTTGCAAGAACTTCAAACATTCTTGGAGCTAATTCTCCAGAGTCAATTGTTTCTAATAGAGTAGTTAGAGCTTTTTCACCTGCATTTAATTGATAGATTAGAGAAGACATTGTCATCTCATCCATTCTTTTCTTTGCAGCAATATACTCATCCTTCTCGATAATATCAGCGTCTAGATAGAATTTCATGAGAGCTGTAATAGTCTTTTCTGCTTTTTTAGTAGCAGAGGACTTTAATTCTTTATAGTTTGTAGCCGGAACTAAATCTGTAGGTCTCGCTTGAATAGGCAAATCTTGTGGATCTGATTCAACATCCATTACACCGTCTCCAATTAAATCATCTAGTTCTTTTCTTATTTCATCCGCTTGTTCGGATATAGTCTTTTTCTTCTCGCTCATATTATGATATTATATTGTATATATCTAGCAAAACGCTCGTGATAAATCTAATACTGAATTTATCATCTAGATTGGTTATACCTTCTTAATTGGATTGATGGAATTGCGTTGTCGATAATATGTGCTAATTGATTGTCTCTAACTACATATTGTTGTAATACGTTTCTGTGTTGATCAGCACCGATTGTCTTTTTAAATAATCTTATGTTGGTTAACTTTAATTTGCCAGGCATTAATGAATACTGCTTATCAGTTACCCATCCTTGTACTTCTGGTAAATTTTGTTTTTCATTCATAACTTCTGTTAACGTATCTGTTATTGGCATGTTAGGAGATTTATTACTAGCTGGATTTAATTTGTAAACGTAAGTTGCAATTTGTTTAAATGCATTGTTTAAATTAAATACCATACCGTACCAATTTTCATTAACCGGTTGTACTCCAAATGGGAATTGATAAACCTGCCCATTAATAGTTGCATTAACTACAGTTTGATTCATTGATAATTTTAATCCCTTATTACCTATTGAACCATCAAATAAAACCTGGTCTGCAGTTGGACTTGTTAAGTTAGGTTGGAACCATACTGTAAATGCTAAATTATCAGCAGTAGATAAAGTTGAATTCTTTTTATATACTAGTGCTTCAATACCTAAATCTTTAATCGTTGAAAGATCATAATGATTTTTAGAAACGATTGTCCATTTATTTCTAATTTCCATATCTGAAATAGTCATACTATTATGAATTCTATCTCTAATACCATCTCCTACTGGACTAAATACTGTTTGGTATTGTTCCGGTTTGGAAGTTTGTGCATATTCATCTTTTAACTCTTCACCAAATATTTCTTCAATACCAGTTGTTAAGTTATCCATTTCTGCTTGCATCGCTTGTCCTGTTACATCATCACCGACAATCGTAGAAGTTCTCTCTTCGTATTTTCTTAACATTACTCTCCAGTAAGTCATTTCCATATTGAATTCATCTGCAAAAGCAACCGAAGCAACTTCATACATTCTATTCATTAATGGGAAATATAGGTAATCTCTAGCTCTCGGTGGTTTGTTTGCACCAAATGCTTGTTCCATTTGTCCCTTTGTAATATGTACTTCAAAATCTTCCCATCCCATTCCAAATATATCATATTGAAATTCTTGTGATGGCATCTCATTATCTGGAACCATTATTTTAACTTGACCTTGAGCTTGTACATTATATAGAGAATACTCCATTAATACTACATCTTTAGATCTTTTATCTGGCTCAACTCTAAAGTATTTTACTTCATGGCCCCACATATTAGCACCTAGTTCTGAAATCTCTTTATAGATTGAAGTAGGTTTACTTAAATTATATGGATCGTAAATAGGATCTGAACATTCAACTACAATATTAGTACATCCATCTACATAAGGATCTGTACAGTCCGAACAAATTTGAGGACATGATTCAATTGTACCGTTTCCTGTTTGTATTTGAAATTCAACGCTTACTAGGCTAATACTATGTAAATTAGATAAAGCCATAACTTCAGCTCTAATATCAATCCAAAGTGGCTTGTTAGGGTCAAATGTTAAACCTAATAAATCATTAGGTCCTAAGTTAATATTAAGTGGTCTAAATTCAGACATTTGGCCACCATCAGTAATAACATCTTCTTGAGACCATCTAAAGTCATAGTTAAAGTTATTATTAGAATCTGGTACTTTAGAAAATGAAGCTGCAGCTGCAGAAAAATCAGGAATTTCTACTGTTGTAAATGTTTGAGCAACAAGATCTATTGTAGAAACTGTAAATATACTAGATCCAATATAAATCATATCGCCTATTACTAGGTCTAGGTTAGTTCCTACACCTACAATAGCATTACTATCTTGTGTAATATTTAATTTACCAATTGTATATGGCGAATGTACCTGTGCTAATATATTCCAAGCTAAAATCTTATCAGTATCTGAATAAGGCTCTTGGAGTCTAGCGAAGATTTGATCGCCTATTTGATTTGCAGTATAATTAGTTACCATTTAACTTAAAGACTATTCTAGTCTATTTTTTATTATATATCTGACTCTTTATCCGTGATTAAAAGCATCTCCGGATTGTCAGCCTCATAATTCTCTAATATTGAAATAAATGCATTAGTAACACTAAATATTTCAGCTTGATTATTTTCAGATAAATACAGATCTAATGCAGATAAAAACTCTCTAACCTTTATTAATTTAAAATGCTGGTTATTTTTCATTAAGCCTGATTTTTGTAAAACCCTATTAACTAGTGCAACTTCACTAGGATGAAACAAATCAAAGGTTCTGATAAATCCCCTAAGTATTTTTATATCATACTTAATTGTTTTAACTTGATCTACATTTACAATTCTATTATAGCTAGAATTTTTATTTAGATTTATTTTGACATATTTTAAATTCGGCATAGTCTCAAAAATTTGCCAAATAAAATAAATGGATGTAGCTTCTTTATGTACAGTAGTATCACTAACAGCTTTAAATCTATTAATATCATCTGAAAAATTACGAGTGATATATGTTTTTAAAGTATCTGCTGCAATAACCCTCCAATTATCAGAATGTACCTTTGCTGTATATCCTCTAAGAATTATACCCCAAAGTTTTAAATCAATTGAATTATACTTATATAAAGTAACATCAACTATTTCCGTAAACGTATCGTTAATCGTTGTAGACATCTATTTGCTTTTCAATTTTTTTAAGGTCTGCATATAATTGATCTTTGGCAAATTGTTTTAATTCACTCATTTCTCGCTGGCCTATTTCATTTTTATTCATATAAAGCTCTACAGCTCTATCACTTGGAATATATTTATCCACTTCATTTTTCTTAGCTTTTTTGGTCTTAGTATAAAACCATCTTGGAACTGATTTAAACCTAGATGCAACCATTGACCAGCTATCTACAACGCTCGCGCCGTTGATACCATTGATATTGAACATCTGTGCATTTGCAGGATATTTAATAGACATAAATCTATTAATCATGAAATGATGTCTCTTCTTATTATGTTGTTTTATTTTATTGTATGTTGCTGGCTTTGTAAACATAATTTTCACAAAGTCAAATAACTTAGTTTCGTCTAGCATATTGATTATATGTTAATAAATTGGAAAGTTTACTTACACCACTCGTCAAAAGCCATGGCATAAGCAGCTCTATAATCATAACCTTCTTTTATGAATTTATTAGCCCATTCTTGGACTTCTGCCTTTAGTCCATAGGCATTAGCCTCTGCTAATGTTTCTTCAATTGTAAGATAGTCGTTTAGATTCATTTTTTGATCAGGCATTAAAATAAATTTTTAGTAGAATCCTTTTTAGTAGGTTTTGTAGCAGTCTTTTTACCAACCAACTTCATTGGAGGCTTTTTATCCTCTTTTGGTATATCCATACCTGCAAAAGGATCTGGTGCAAAGTTATTTTTCTTAGCTCCTTCTAGCCAATCAGTCCCTTCTAGAATTTTATCCATCTCTAATAAAGAATCTTTCTTTTCTAATGCACCTTCCCAATCTTTTTCAATAGCTTCATAAATAGCCTTTAAGATAGGATCTGGAATAGTATCATTATGTAATAACATTAAGCCGATGTTTTGTGTAAGAGTAGTTTTGATTAATGTTAATGAACTATGTCCGACAACCCTGTAAATAATATCCGATAATGTATCTTTAGTTTCTGATGAAAACAAGTAATCTATTTTAAAGTCATTGAATTCTTTAACAAATTGACTAAAGATCAGATCTGCTGTTTTATCAGTGATGGAATAGTTTCTAAGTTTACCGTTCTTCATTTCTTTTTGCCAAGTAACTACTGATGGGATATTATCTGATTTATCTCCTGTAAGTATTTTCTTAAATATAAATTCATCACAGTTGATTTCAGTAGTAGTAATTTTATTAGCAGCTACCCATGCCATAATATCGTGTTGATAATTATCACGTAACATATTCTTACCGCCCATGTTGAATAACATATCATCGCCTGTCATGTCATTTGAGGATGATTCAGTCATGTCGGCTTCAAACCCTTGATAACCATAGAGAGATTTTTTAGTATTGTAATACCATACAGTATGCGCGTCGTTGGTTGTGGAATAGTTAACTAATTGAATAAGATCCCTATCACCTGTCCATACGATACAAGATTTACCTCTAGCATTCAACATTGTTGACCAACCGAAGATAACATCATCTGCTTCTGCACCTTGTATTTGATGTACAGTAACTCCCTTCTTAGCAAGAATTTCTTGGAATGCTTCATATACTTCATATACTGCAGTCCAATCTACTGTTTTGTTTTGCTTTCTAGTTCCTTTATATTGTGCTTCTGGATATAGGTCTTTTCTCCATGATTTAGAATCTACAGTTAAAACTACGTCATCGACAAACATCTTAAGCTTACGCATTTCAGATGCAAAGTCAATTGCTAGTTTTCTCATAAACTGAGATTTTTGCTTATCATCACCTAGAAGAAGTGCGCCGCCCTTTGGCTTTGGCATAACGAATAATCTACTAAAAACAAAGTAGTTACCGTCGATTAATAGTGTATGTTTTCCCACTTTCATATTTTTTGTGTTTTAATTCCTATGCTAATATACGAAAAATATTTGACATAGAAAAATGTTTTTGCAATTATTTTGTTATTTTTTTACAATTCCTTGAATATCGTATACGCAACTCAACATCGTGATTACTGGATCTATTACATGGAGCCTTTGAGCTTGGTGCTTAGCAACTGAAATAACCACTTGTGGAATATGCTTTACACTTTGCAAGCGTTCATGTTTTATATATTCTACAAACTCTGCACCTAGTGATTGTAAAACATCATCAACTCTATTAGAATAATTGCTTACTAGAAGCTGATAATTTTTAGCAGGATCTGATTCGTTAAATACTAATTCGAATACATCTTTATAGACAGAGTTAAATTTCTTAACATCTTCTATTGTAATATTTGTAGTACCTTGAGTTTTATAGCCCTGTAATTTATTTAGAGTAGATCTAAGATCTGGAAAGTTACGTCTAACAAATTCTACAAGTGCATCTTTTTGAATTGTCATTTCTTCTTTTCCGCATATATCATAAACTCTTCTAATATATTTCTTTGTTAATTCACTTTCTTCTTCTTTATCAAAGTCAAAATTAATAACTTCAAACCTTGATAGAATAGGATCTGGTAATTTATTGATATAGTTACATGTTGCTATAAATCTAGAATTAGATGCAAATTGCTCCATAGTAGCACGAAGTGCTTTAAAGAATTGATCCGATACGCCATCAACCTCATCAAGAATTACTACCTTAAACATTCCTGGGGCATCCATTATAGATACAGTTGAACAGAAGTCTATAATCTTTGTTCTAATAACATCTACTGAAGTGTCTGTGGACGCGTTAATGTACAGGTATGGCAATTGGAACTGATTTACAATGGCTTTTGCACAAGAAGTCTTACCTGTCCCTGGTGAGCCTGCAAACAGCATATTTTGTACTAGTCCATCTTTAAACTTGGACATCACTCTTTCAGGAAGGATTAGTTCCTCTAAATTCTTTGGTCTGTACTTCTCAGTGAATAGCTGATTTATCGATTGCATATAGTTATGTTTAGTTATTATAGTGTCAAAGTGCCAAAATGTTTCATAGATAAATATAGTATGGCAATAGTTATTAAAAAGACCGGGGGTCCATGGCCTGCCAATAGATATGGTATCATTCTAAAGCATTTACCAAGATTTTTAAGAAAGTTTCTAATTAATCACAGGAATCTTGCAAAATGGTCTGACGATGATCGATTCATGGAATGTGTCTTAAAAATACAAAGACCTAAATCTACCACTTCTACTAAGATCTATTGGGATGTTATTAACGATCGCGCACTAGACGAAAAAGGTCTAGAAAGGTCATATAATACTATTGATTGGTATTGTGCTATTTCACTTAAACCTATTAAGTCTAAGTTTATGAACTTCGATCTTAAGAATTTTATTCATCCAGAATATTATGATGTATTAGATGCTCCAATGGTAGATAGTCGTATACTTAAATCATCAGTTGACTTTCGTAAAAAATGTAAAAAACTCCTGCTCGCAGAACGAGAGGAGTTTCTTAAACTTGCTAAAAAGAACGCTAGGCGCTCTCTTTAATATTACATTAACGCTTTAAATCTATCAGCAACAGACATACCTTCATAAAGTTTAATCTTCTTAGGTAATTCTTCTTTTGCTTCTTCTACAAATTCTTCAGCATTTTCTTTATCATCCTTAGAAACATCTTCTACTGGATATTCTTCGTCGCCAACTTTAAAAGTCTTTTCGCCTTTTGCAATTGCTTCTGCTCTTGCAGCACCAAATTCATTTCCTTCTTCAACTTCTTCAGTTTCTTCAATTTGTACTGAATCTTCTACAGTATTTAATGCATCAATTTCTCCTTGTTTTGCGTCTACAGCTGCTTTTGCGTTATCATATTCTTGATTTGGTTCTTCTTCAGTACCAGGTTCTCCAGCTGCTGCTAAGGTTGCTTTTAGCTCTTTTAACTCATCTTTAAGAGTGCCAAGCTTTTCTTGCTTTTTATTATTAGCTTCATCTTCTAATGCGTCTGCTTTTGCAGCTACATCTTTATATGCATCAACTGCTTTATCAACATTTGTTGTTAACGTAGTAATCAACTCTTCACCCTCATCGTTATTCTTAGCGTAACCAGCAGTTACCATCTTAGATTTAGTAAGAGCTTTCTTAGCCTCACTATATTTAGACTTACTATCTTTTAAAAGTTTTTGTTTATCTTCCGGAATTTCTTCTGAAGGATCGATACTAGAAAGAGCACCGATATATGTCTTAGATGCTGCAAAGAAGTTTTTAACTGCTTCTACCGCCGGTTGTTTAGTTGGATCATTTGCCGCTTCTCTTTCTAAATCAGCCGCTTTACCTTCTGCAGCTTTTAATTCATCAGCGAATTCTTTAGCGTTTTCTTTACCTTCTTGTGCTTTTTTCTTTCTTCTCTCTTCATCTCTTTCTAATTTAGCTTTAACCTTTTCTGGATCGTCCATAAATTCAGTCTCAGCCTTTGTCTTTAACTCCATGGTTTTGATTGCAATATTAGTATTAATATCGTCCTTTTCAATAGCCCATTGTTTACCTAAAACACCATCACCTGAAATTGGAAAATCTTTCTCTACTTCAGCTAATTTATCTGTTAGCTTTTTAATCTTAGCATCTTCAGCTGTAGTAAGAGCTGCTTTTTTAGCGTCTATCTTCTTCTTAATACTTCCACCCTTTGCAGCTTCTACATTAGCGTCCCTCATTCCTCTAAGTTTCTCTTGAGCCTTTTTCTTTTTAGGTAGGTTATCTGCAAATTGCTGGCCAGCTTTTGTAATCTTTTCTTTCCAAGTATCTTTTAATTTTTGAATTAATTTCTCCTCTTCTCCGGCCATTTTATCATCAAATTCAGCTAAAGCGCTTGCCTTTGTAACCTCCGCGTTCATAATGGCTTTTTTCTTTGCAGGATATGATGATTTTACGACACCATAGTTTTTCATATCTGTAAATGCTTTCATCATAGTTTCCATGAAATCTGCTTCATTTAGAGGAGTTTCATTTTCTATTGATTCCATAAGAACATCATATTGTCTATCAATATCTTCTGTAATCTGCTTTGAAAGTTGTTCTAGATTAGTTAAGATAGTATCGACATCTTGTATGATTTCTGCTCTTACTTCGTCTCCTGTATTTGCAGTAGCTGTTTTATCTATACCTACAGTTGTAGAATCTGTTTTAATCGCAGGTGTTGCGTTTTGATTTGGATTAGACACTTCACCAGCTGCGAACTCTTCCTGTAAAAGGATTGGTTTTCTAAATTTTGTATTTGCCATAGTATGGTATGTTTTTGTTTTAAATTAAATTGTTCGTTTGTTTATATATCTACCATATATTGGATAAAAGAAAAGGCCCTCAAAAAGAGGGCCTTTAATATAAAAATTAAGATTGAACTATAAATTATAGTGCAAATCCTGTAACTTGGAATTTCTCGTATTGAGTTCCAGCGTGGAATCCAGCTTCAACTAATGCGTATCTAGATTTTACAGCTACTTTCGGAGCCATAGTTCCTTCAACGATTGCTTGTACTGATTCAGCCATTAAGTAAGGCATGAATACTAATCCAGGACCGTTACCGTCACCTTTTCTACCAACTAATACTTCAACAGAAGCAAAAGCGATTGATGGGTCAGTGTAAACATTAACACCTGCTACAGAACCTAAAGGATAGATTGAACCTGCAACTTGGTTAACTGTGTTAGCCATTGGATAAGCTACGAAACCTGCAACTGATTGTAAAGCCGATGCAACAGCACCACCTACAACAGCAAAGTTACCTGCACCTCTTCTACCGTCTTTGTGCGATTAAGTTCGCAGCAGCAAGGATTGAAGTTAAGATTTCTCTGTGTCTGTCAGCTTTAGTTTCACCACCAGCTAAAGCAGCCAGCGTGATCTCAAGTCAGCTAATTCCAGAACCAGCTAATAACTCTCATCTCTAATAAGATGTGATTGTTAATAGACTGAGTTAATTCGTTAGTTAATACTGCTTCTACTTGAGCAACAGCATCTACACCGAATTGTTTAAGGTCTTGTACTTGCTCTCTTGTTACGGCAGCAGCAACTTGGAAAGTTTCAGCAGCAACGCTTTTAGAGAATAAGCTTAAGCCCATTACTTTGTCTGCAGTTTGCTCACCAACACCTCTAGACATTGGGTTACCGTTAGCATCAGCACCTGAAAATTCAGGAATGTGATCTTCTAAAGCTTTTACTAATCTTACGTTAGAATTAGCTTCAAAGTATTCGCTCATGTTTGCAGCATGACCATCAGTACCGTCTACAGTTGCATCGGATGCAATTGAATAGATGTTATCTCCAGAAATTCTTGAAGTTCCTGCAGCAGCAACACCAGTTGCAGCAGCTAAAGGAGCTGATTCAGAGATTACATAAGTTGGACTAGTAGTTCCAGCTATTTTACCACCTTCGTATACGAAGTCTAAGTAAGATAAAAGACCCATTGGTCCAGCCATAGGTACAACAGGTACTAAATCTAGACCGATTGTTTGTGCAGCAACTTGCATTGCTAAAGGTAAAAGAGTTGGGGCTTTATCGCCTGATCCATCTGCATTACCTGCAGTAGGGAAGTTTGTTGCTCCCATACCAAAGATGTTACCAGCAGTCCCTAAAGACATAAGGTTTGCATCTTCATAAAGCTTGTGATTGTGACAGTATTCTGACATCCAAGCTAGTTTTGAGCTTTCGTTGATACCCGTAGCTTCCGAGATAATCGGAGACCAAGTGTTTCTAACTTCAGCTTCATTAATTAAATTTGCCATTTTGTTAAATTTTATTTTTAATGGTTTTGTGCTTCTTTCTATTATTAGATTAAAGCTCGACTTGCTTGGGTTTTCTGCTTCGATACCCTTATCGTCGATTATTTTATATATCGTTTACTTTTTAAATCTTTTCTTTAAGCCTTCAGCGTAGTTAGACACATCATATAGTGGCTTGTCAGCTTCCTCAACAACTGTTGATTCATTAACTGCCGCTAACTTTTCTAAGTCAACTTTAACCTCTCTTAGATCTCTAGTTTCCCAGAAGTTTCTAACTTGATACTCAGTCTTTAGAGTATGATAGTTTGCTTGTGCTTTGATTTGTGCTTGTTTTCCTTCAGTTAAAGATTCAAACTTCTCTTTATATTCTGCAGGTATTGCAGTCATAAAGAATGGTTCGTTATTCTTAGCTTCAACAACAGCACTTGCGTTTTCAATGATTGCACTAATTTGTGACTCATTCATAAATGCTCTTTTTGTAACTCTGTTTCTAACTTCAGTTTTTGCATCTTCATTTAGTGTATTGTAAGCTTCTTGTACAGAACCTGAAACTACATTTAAGAATGCAGGATTTTCATTTTCTTTTACTTGAGCAGCTTCAACTAATGCATCTAATTTAGATGAAATTTCATTTTTGTAAGCTTCTAATGGATCGTGTGCTCCTTCTTCGCCTTCAGTTTCTTCATCACCTTCACCAGCTTCAGCCTCTTCAGTTTCACCTTCTGGCTCAACTTCAGATACATCTTCAGTTTCATCTTCTAATTCTTCAGCAGGTTGACCAGCTCCATCTTCAGCAGCAGGATCTACATCACCTTCTTCTGAATTATCACCAACTTCTTCAACGTCAGCCTCTTCTTTTTCAGCACCAGGTGCTTCAGCTTCGTCTTCTTCTTCAGTTACTTCTTCAGCTTCAGTATGAAAGTCTTCGTCTTCGTCTTCAACTATTTCATCAGCACCTTCACCAGCTTCATCTTCTTCAGCTACTTCTTCAGCACCTTCGCCAGCTTCATCTTCTTCAGCAACCTCTTCAGTCTCTTCAACTTCTTCAGATTCGTCAGCTTCCTCATCTTTTAATTTGTCAGCTAATTCAATTGCAGCTAATGCAGCAGCAGGATTTTCGTTAACTTCATCTTCTTCAGCAACTTCTTCAGCACCTTCGCCAGCCTCATCTTCTTCAGCAACTTCTTCAGTTTCTTCAGCAACTTCTTCAGTTTCTTCAACCTCTTCAGTTTCTTCGACAGCTTCGTCTTCTTCAACTAAGTTTTCGTTAATTTGAATTGCGATGTACTCAGCATACTCAGATACTGACTGTAAGCTTTCTTTTAAGTATTCAATGTAAGATAATAGAGACTTTGTAGTTTCTGTACCTTCGTTTACATTTTCAGCTAAATAGTCAGAAAAGTCTTTGACTTTACTAATGCCTTCAGCTAAATGCTCAGAATATTGAATGCCTTGATCTAATTTTTCAGCAACAGCCTCAGTATAAGATATACCTTGATCTGCTTTTTCAGCAACGTGCTCTGAATACTGGATTGATTCGTCTAATTTGCCAGCTAAATACTCAACATATTCTGAGAGAGTATTAACGCTTTCGACGATGTGGTCGTTATGGGATTTTACATCCTCTAACGTGTTGTCTTCGTTTTTTGCACCGATAGACTCTTTAATGCTTTTCATTTCGTTAGCTAAGTACTCAGAATACTTATTGAAATCTTCAGCTTTTACAAATTCTGCCATGTTTTTTTCTTTTATTTCTGTATTTGTGTTTGTTATTGTAATTTCTTTTTCTGCAACTCCAGTTTCTTCGTTCATTTCATAGATCCAAAGACCTGAGTCGTTATCAAAACCATACGATTCATTTACTCTTTTTAATTCAGCGTTAGCAAATCCAGGATCTGCAACTAAATCATAAGTAAATAATTGTTTGATTTTAACCTTTCCATTTGATTCTACTGCACCAGCAGCTCTTGAAGATATTTGTAAAGGAACACCAGCGTCAACAAGTGCTTTAGCTTGACGACCAGCGTCAGTATCTAATAATCTAATTTTACCTTTAACGTGTTTGTTATCTTGGTCGTAGTATAGCTCCTCGATAATGTGAGATACATTTTTAAGAGATACATCAAATTGCTGAGGATGGTCTAACTCGCCCAATAACTTAGAAGACTTAATCTTCTCTTGTAATTGTTGGATTTGAGGAACATACTCAGATTCAGTATAAATTCTGTTGTTTTTGTTTTTAGTGTCAATTTCACCAAAAATACCTTCGAGGATGTACTCTTTATTGTCACTTTCAGCTACGCTTAATTGACTAGAGGACATTTCGACGATTAGTAAATCGTTAACTTTTGCCATATCTATGGTTTTTATTATTTTTAATATATATCATCTTCTATTTTGTGAATATCCTAATATGTTAAATGTCAAGGTCTAGCTCGTCATCTCCGCCCTCTTCTTCTTCGCCAGCATCCTTCTCTTCTTCTTTCTCTTCTTCGGCGTCTTCAGTCTCTTTATCTAGATAATATTTAACTAGAACGTCCATTTCGCCTTCAGCAAAAGCATCTTGTCCATATTCATTAAAGAAGTAATCTTTAAATTCTTTTTCAGTTTTGGATGCAGTAATAGCTCCTAGGATTTCGGCTGACTTTATAGTATCGCCAGAATCTAATGTTACCGGTTCTACATATACGTCCGATTCTTCACCGGCCTTTAAAGCGTCTTCGGCAATAAATTCTTCAAATGTTTTGTAAATCTTCATAGTTTATATATCTCTTTTTCTTAGTGGTCTAGGGTTTAGCTATTAAAAGCCCATTCCGTCATCTTCAGCTGGTGGTTCATCAGCAGCAGCCTTGGCAGCTTTTGCTTTATATGATTTATTAGCATTGATTTCATCATCAGTCAATTTTAAGTATTTTGTTACTAAATATTCTTGATCGAAGTAGTATTCTTCTTCCATTGTTTCTTGGTTAGTTGTCATTAAACTATCTCTCATACTTGAGATAAAGTCTAATCTTAACTGCATGATTTCTTGATTCTTTAATTCAGCAAATACATTCTCTTCATTAAATCTTAATGATACTTGAGTTTTAAATTGTGGGTCGTCAGTAAATTCTGGATATTTAAGACACATTTGAATATACAATGGCTTAACTAATATCTCTTGGAATACTGATCTTAGTCTGTTAATAAACTTAGCAAACTTAATTTCATCTCTTACCATACCGTCACCTGCTAATGCATAGTCACCGCCGTCATCTTCATATAAGAATCTATTGTAAGGTATTTTAGAAACTTGTTTTAGTTTATCTTGGAAATACTTAAGAGCTTCTGTATCATTTAATTCTGGTCCTTCACCACCAAGAGTTTCAATCTCTGGCACTTCACCGTCTTTACTAGGTAACCAATACTCTTTACTAAATTGTAACATTGGCTTACCATCCGTTGTTAATGAACCTGATTCGAAATCAAAGTCAACAACTTCTTTATAGTTATTCATTAACTGAGC
>ENA-UZWZ01003501-UZWZ01003501.1-metagenome-genome-assembly--contig:-Day-4-25m-contig-3501_pt1 | contig 27871 bp, 38 predicted proteins | sample MGYA00260346_ERZ794906 | MGnify/ENA metagenome assembly ERZ794906 | reverse complement strand
AGTTACAGGATCATTAACATTTCCTAATTCGTTTCGTGGCATGTCTTTAGGCCTAATTTCATTTTGGACATAGCTATACCAACCTTGATCTTCGGGCATATATCCCCCCCATTCTTCATCCTCTTTTTGTTGTATTTCAAATTCATCTGATAGGTTTTCGTATTGAAAATTCAAAGCATCAAAATCTGCTGCATATTCATCTGCTTGTTCTTGGCTAGTAAATTCCTCTACTCCATCCCATTTTGTTTCAAATATTTCTAAATTATCATTATAATTTGTTAAACGAAAATCATAAGACGGTACGGATGCTTGTGTTGATACTGTACCACTTGAAGGACTAGGGGATTGAGCAAACAAACTCAATCCACCTAGAAACCCTGCAGCAGTAGGGGGTACAGCGATACCCTGAGCTATTGTAGGTTCGGATTCTTTTTTTGCGGTTTGTTGAGTTACTGGACTAAAGTTCCATTCAGATCCAGAACTCGATTTTAAATTACTGGCTATAATATTACCTTGTGAATCTGTTAGGTTTCCTAACTTTGGATTTTCTGCAAAACTTTGAGTTGCCCTATCAAATTTATTATAATTCAAATCTTTGACAGTACCATCCCCTATTCCAAATACTCCAGAAGTGCTTTGTAACTTATTACCATAAAACAAAGCGTTGAAAGTTCCAACGTTAGGATTTTGTGCCATAGCTGCACCTTTTAATTTTAATGCGGCTGCAGCGTTTGGTGCGTTTCTCATGGCGTTGAATAATTTTTGTTGCTCTCGGTTAATTTCTTCCTGAGCTCGTTGTCTTTTTACAATATCCGTTATTGTACTTTTTTCTTGTGAACTTACTGCAGTACCATCAACTGAATATTCATTGTTTAACGGATCATTAATTCTGGATTCATTTACTGGAGCTTCTTTAACGTTCATAATTTTATTCCCAGTTAATTGATTCTGATAAGTTTCAGGATCATTGATTACTGATTGCCACCTTTTTTTATCTTCTGCTAATTGACTTACTGAATTAGTTTGTGCAGTTTTACTAAACTGTGCAGATTGAAAAGCCTTATATTTTCCGTATTTTGCTTTAGCTTTTTCTACTTCTTTTACACCTTGTTCTGGAGTTATCTCACCATACTCTACAGCCCTATTTGCTAATACAACGTCAACTTGATATGTAGCGGTTGCATCAATATTTCGCCAATTATATCCCTTACCTTGTTTAATATCTGCTAATTTCTTTCCTGCATCCCCATACAAAAAACCAAAAGGAATCGGTGCAGGTGACCATCCGTCAGATTTCAAATGTTTTACCCTTACTTCTTTTTTTGCATCCTTGTTTTCTTGTGCTATTTTTTTATTATAATCTCTATGTCTTTCGTTAGCTTGCCACAATGCTTTGTAATTGCTTGGCTTACTTCCACTTCTCGGATTAAGTTTTGTTAAAACATTAGGATTAGATGCTAATTTTAAATCGTATTGTTTTGCTACTACATCATATTCTGCTTTTCGTTTTAATGCTTTAGTTTCTGCTGCCTGTGCTGCTGCCTGTGTTGCTTGTTGTTGTGCTAATGTATTTGCTTTTGCTGCATTTTCTGCTGCAGTTTTTTGTGTCCATTTTAAATTATATCCTGCAGTATCAACAATTTTTTTTGTTTCTGCAGCCTTTGTTGCTGCTGCATCTGCTGCAGCCTTTGTAGAACTGGATTCTTGTTTTGTTGAAGTAGTTAAACTGTTTAATCTTGCAGCTTCATCCGTTGAAGCTTTAAGGGCTGCCTGATATTGTGCTAATGTCCAAGCCATTAGATACACCTATGAAACTGCACTCCGTATAATGCCCCATGCGATACTATACGGAATACAGCCATGTGCTAATTAGGTACTAAGCATATTTATTAAATTACTGAAATACCGATTAAAACCGATTCTGCTTGAACTGTTAGGATAAATTCCTTGTACTTGTTGCCATTCCCTTCTAAATGGCTTAGTTCTGCATATTCTGCAATATGTTTGATATTTACTGCAAATACCTTATGCCCCATCTTGATAGGGAAAAATGGCCTGCAGCTTGTATCATTAGGAAACTCATTCCAAATATCTATAATCGTTTTAAACTCAGCATAGATTTTTTCAAACTTTTTTAAATCAGATTCGTGATCCTGTTTCTTTGTAATCTTCTTTAAGCAGCATTGGCATGTTTTATTTTCAACATAAGTAACATGTCCGCAAGGATAACAAAATAGAGTTTTCTTTGTTGTGTTTTTGATATTCCCTAAGAGGTGTCGGCAATCGCCTTTATGGTATTGTAATGTCATTGATCCTTATTCAACATTGACATTAAGCCCCTGTCGGGTTTGCCTTTGTTTACCATGCTGTAAGACTGATTAGTTGAAGTTGTAGTTAGTTTATCTAGCATTTTACCGTTAATACTTGGGAAAGCTGCCAATGAATAATCAAAAGCAGCACCTTTAGAAGCTAGCCTTTTTCTTAATCGTCTATCAATGTGTCTAGCTCTATGATGAAATTGTTCAACATCTTTGATGATTAAAATTGCACTAACATCAGGATAAATACTTGTTTTATATCCTAACATTCTAGGATTGATATTGCCTTCTAAATCCCCTGATCCACGCTTTACAATATCTTCTAAGGCTGACATGGTTATCCCTACTAACTTTAGTTAGTATATGAGTTTATTGAGGGTAGTGAATACGCTGTTGTATTAACTGGAATAGCATGATTCCCATAGCAATAGCAGCTAACATTAATCCAATTCTATATGCTTCGGGGCTTAATCCAGTTATTGCCCCTGCAGCAACTAGACCAACAATTCCAACTAAAGCGGTATTTTGTACTCTAATCCATAGAACGGAAATCAAGATGCCCCATAATATTGCAATAGTTAATTCACCAAAGATAGGATCATAGGCCTTTAGCATAGCACCGAAAGGATCATCCATTAAACCACAAAGCGGATCAGCCCCATCAGTTTTTTCAAAACAATAATCACCTGCAGCAAAAGCAGAAGGAACTACTAAACTTAACATGACTATAACGCCTAATGCTGCAGATAACATTACTAACTCCTTACTAAGCCCCCGTAATTAAAGAATTAATCGGCTTTAGTCCATAATTGAGGAGTTTTAGATATGGCTTCATCTATTTTTTCAACCACAACTTCGGGTTCTTCTTCAACCACAACTTCGGGTTCAGTTACTCCGACAATTTCCTCTACAACTTCTTCAACTATTGGTTCAACTATAGTTGGATCTATTGCGGGTACTGCTGCGGGTACTGCTGCGGGTACTGCTGCGGGTACTGCAGGCACAGTATCTTTAGCCAAGAAAGGCAAAAAGTTACTCAAATCACTTCCCGCAAGTATCATTACTGCAATAGCACCGCCAATTAGAACTGCAAAGATAACTGCAGCACTTGCAAAGTTCTTAACTTCTGGACTACCCATTTTACGAATCTTATCGGCATACCTTTCTGCTGCATCAAGTAGTGTATCTACGTCAGCAGGGTTGTAAGTGTGGTAATCCTCTAAGAATCTTTGAGCATCCATTGAAATAGCTTCTTGAATTTCAACTGATTCAAGATTTCTTAACCTCTCAATTAGTTCAACAAAGGACACATCCCCTGATTCAATTTGATCTGATAACAAATCAGCATCAGATTTTTCAATTAAATTTGCCCTAACTAATGCTTCAACTAATACTAATCCTTGATCTTCCTCAGGCAGTTGAGCATCCTCAATTTGTTTTGATATATCCTCGATTTTAGAATTAATCTTTTCTTGTTTTCTAACAAAAATATCCTTTAGTCTATCAATGGCTTCTTTTGGTTCATAGCGGCCTATCAGTTTTCTTAGTTCTGCACCATGTCTTACATCCTTTCTTTTGATTTTAACTAACTTGTTTTTGTAAGCAAAATCATCTAGTGCTTTCATTACTCTAGGATCTACAGGTTTCGCACTTCTTGTATCATAAAAGTAAACTACGGTTTTACCATACCTTATTCCCTTTTGCGGATCAACCTCAAATACTCCCTGATTTTTAATTAAAAAGAATTTGGTGTGAACTATCTTAACATAATGAATCTGTAATCCTACAGGGGTAAACATCATTACTACCGCCTTACGAGAATTACCCATTTGGCGGCTAGGAAAATGAAACGCTAGCATGGTTATCCCTACTAACTAGGATTAGTATATAGATTTATTCTACAGGAATTTCTTTCCTATCATTACACCCATAGCACCCATGATTAAGATCAATCCAAAGATGCCCTCATCAATTATGAAGAATCCTAATCCCATGAGTATTCCAACTGCTGCCAATATTATGATAATGAATGTTGGTGCTGTTCTACCTGTTGCTTGGCCTGCTATTAGTAGCACAAAGATTACTATCATTGGTGCACCTAAAATTGAGTAAGAAGTTTCAGCCCCCGTAACTGGATCTACAGTTGTAGTACCTAGTCCAGAATCTAAACCTGATAGGCCTGCTAATAATGCGTTACTTCCTAAAGCTTCTGATTGAGCTCCGAATTGTAAATCATCCCCACTCCAACAATAAACATAAGCATTATTTTTCTCAGAAATATTTACAGTAGTATCATAAATGTTAACTCCGTTTTGATCTGTAAAGGATAAACTACTTGGCAAATTATTCAAATCACGAACCTCTAAGGCCTGAGATGGACTCATAAAAGTACATGAACCATCAAAGGGGAAAGTATCCTTAGCCCATTTTAATTCAATTTGATCTAGTGCATCATTAGTTGGGTGTGGTGTTCTTGCAGTTGTATATGCTACAGTATTGCCGCCTTCTGCTGCATCAACTCGATAAACTGTAGTACCTGTAATAGTAATTGAATTTGAATCATAGTAAACAGTATCGCCATTACTTGCAGTTACACGAACCAACAAACCATGCTGAACTGTATCAGGTAGAGTAATGGCATAAGTTCCTGTAAGGCTTGGATTGTTTACTGTACTAACAATATCAGTATCTAAAATAAATTCAATCTTATCAAGTGTTGGTGTTGGATTGCCTGTTACTGTAATGGTATTGTCAACAATTACAACATCACCCCATGAATTATTCAATGATATTGTATTAGTTCCGCTTGGCGGGGTGTTTGTAGTTGAAGTAATTGCATTACTCCATGCAGAAGTTCCAACATTGTTTATAGCTCGTATCTTAATTTCATAAGCAGTATTTTGTGTTAATCCAGTTTGTGAATCTGCATTAACTAAACCAACATTAGAAACAGTTCCATCAACGCTTATCTCATAAGATATTATCTCAGAATTTCCATTTGAAGGAGTAGTCCATGTTGAATCTATTTGAGAAGAATTAACAGCACCACTTGTTAATACGGGTGCATCAGGTACAGTTGGTGTATTGATAAGAGAATAAGCACTTTGTAACCCTTCACCTACATTATTTAAACTGGAAACTTTGTAATAATAACCCCCTGAAACCGTTACAGTATCAGCATAAGAGTAAACAGAATTACCCAATGTAGTTATTTCAGTATAAGTAACATCATCAATACTTCTGTAAACCTTGTAACCTGTAATTGCAGATCCTTGATCATTTGGACTAGCAGAAAATCCGACTACAATATCCAAAGGATTAGCATTTGGATTTCCTATTGAAGTGCTTACAGTTACAGGTGCATCAGGTACACTTGGAGTATTAATTGAAACTGCTGCAGATTCCAAACTAGAACCTATCAAGTTGTTTGCCTGTGCCTTAAAGTAATGCAGGCCTGCTGCAGATACGGTATAAGTTGAATCAGGTGTAACATTAGTTGCTACAGGTGTGTAAGTAACATCATCAGTTGAATGTAACAAATTGTAAGAAGTAACTGCAGATCCGCCTGAGTTACTTGGTGCTACAAAAGTTGCAGTAATATCCAAAGGATTAGGATTTGGATTGTTAATTGATAAAGTTAAGCTTGGTGCATCAGGTACACTTGGAGTTGTAATGCTTGAAAGATTAGATAATACACTTGTTCCATGTGTCGAGATAGATTTGGATGAAAACTCAAAAGTACCCCCGCCACTTGGAACTGTATTAGGTACACTAGAAACTAAACCAACGGTATCAACTAATACACCATCACGATAAATTTCAAAGCCTGTAAGAGTTCCACTACCAACTACTGCATCAGGACTGATTGAAACTGTAATTTCTAAAGGTGTAGTATTTGGATTATTGATAGCAGTTGATATTACTGGGGCGTTTGGCGGTGTTCCAGCTAGTCCACTAACGAAAGGTGTAAGGAAATCAGAATTGCCAATGGCATTAGTAGATTTCAATGTAAAATAATAATTATTTCCACCAACTACCGTACTGTCGTCATGTTCAGTTGCAGTTACAGTTGTAAGTAGTGTTGGTGCTACACCTCTTTCATAAATGGTATCAATCTCAGTTGAAGTTAGCACATCAGAATTGACAAAGTATTCGTCAATCATTCCGTCAATGTTTGTTGTGTAAAGAGCAATAACAGATTCATCACCATAAATTTCAAACTCCAATAACTCATCACCTGAACCAGCAGGGCTGACAGATCTAGACCAAGTGCCACCGACCATTTCATAGTTTGCTATGTTCTGTGCTATATCTACTGGACAGCCACCATAATTATCCCCACAATAATGTATGTCAACTCTAGGTGCTGTACCTGTATTGGTATTACCGATTAAATCTGCTACAATATAATCATCTTGTTCAATGGTATAACTTGTTGCAGTATTCTCAAAGTAATGCATTGATGTAGAAGCTATTGAACTTGCAGATATTGAACCAAATTCGTAAAGTACAGTTGATTGGTCAGAGTCATAAACTCTAGCATAGAATGTACCGTCAGGGTTTTGATGGTTGTTTAAGTTAAATCCAATTTTGTTTACTTCTTTTCCAATTAAACCATGTCCAGCTTCAATCTTCATTCCTATCTTTTGAATTTGTGCATTGTTCATTGTATTACCACAACAAAAGTTTGTATTTTCATCATGCTTTACACCTGTGTTAGTTTGAACATTAGAACCCAAACTTGTTGAATCAGTTGCAGTTGCTACCGAAGCACCATTTTGATAAATTGTGAAGTCGTTACCTGAACGTGTGAAACTGTAATGTTGTGGACTTGAAGTGTTGTCCGTCAAACCTGTGGCTGAGATGATGTTGGTGTTTGATGTAGATGTAACATCAGCAGTAATTGTTGCCCCTGCATGTAATGGTGTTGTCCGTACTTCATACGAACCACTTGCAGTTTGGGTTGATGTATAAATTAATGTTGATCCAGAATAGTATTTTACCAATCCATTTGAATCCATTACAACTTTTAATGGTGTTGATGATGTGTGAGAACCACCCACATAAACTTGTGAACCATTTTCATAAATTGCGATTGCACCGTTCATAGAATAAATAGCAAAGTCTAATGATGTGTATAGATTACTTGAGGGAATACTGCCCTTTGCAAATCCTGTCATTGTGTAATATGATGCGTTAGATGTAAATTCTAAAGTAGGTGAATCATTAGGTGTAAATGTTTGAGTAGAACGTGCAATTTTATCCCATGCTGTGCTACCCGTTGCAGTTACAGTATTTCCAGATATGTTTACATTAATGGCAGTTGCAGAATCCCAATTTACACCTGATGATGTGGTTACAGATTCGTCAACTGATGTGGTTGTCGCACCCACGCTGAACATTACGTCATTGAGTCCGAGAAGTTTGGTGTTGGTTGGTGGTAAAGTTATTTGATTTTCCAAACTTCCAGTTTGTTCAAAGTCATAATACACAACTAATCCAGATGATGATGTGTTTACTTGAGCTCCATTTCCAGAATTATAAAGAGATGATATTTCACTTGAGGTCAATGCCTTATTCCAAAAAGACAATTCATCTAATTGTCCTCTAAAATATTCCGCATACCCTGCCTTACCTAGATTAAATTCCCTCAGTGTATCAGTTGTATCGGCATTATTTGGATATGTGTACGTTCCAAACAATGTTCCATCCATGTACAAGTCCACCGTTTTTGCAGAACTATCTTTCACTAATGCAACATGATACCATGTGTTTAATGCAGAGTTTGTGTCAAACGTATAATCATTATTTGTACCAGCACCACTTTCATGCCAATATTTTATATCCACAGGATTTGTATCAGTTGCTTTTAAATTGAAAAGTGCATTATCTACATTGTTATTTGACATTCCTCTATTAATCCCTGCAACATACCCACTAGCCACATTTGAGGGATTATCAAATTTTATCCATGTTACTAATGTCGCATCACCTGTGATAACTAAATCCGTTGTTGCTGATGTTGTAGTGTAATCATTATCAAACTTCCAAGCGTTTCCAATCTTTCCAGTTTGTCCAGTCGTTGCACCGTTGTTAGTTCCGTCTAAAGTTGAATCTCTACCCTCATCAAGTTTAACCCAACTTCCAATGCTGAAATCATCAGTACCGTCAGGTAGATTACTATCAGTGAAAGATAGGTTAGGGGATTGAACACCTGTGGATATGACACCTGTTGTTGAAGCAGTTAATGCAACTTCATACGTTACAACTAAATCTCTAGTTGCTTCATAACCCGAATAAGCATAAACATAAGATGTGTATGGCATACTGTGGTCAACTCCCCAGCCAAACCAATCATCAGATAGATTATTTTGTAAATCTGTATTGGCTTGTGAATTTAGTTGTACAGTTCCACCGTCACCTACTACCAAATCAGTACAAGTTCCAGTAGCGTATGAATTTCCACTTTGTGAATCACTCCACAAATTTGTATTTACAGTCGGTCTTGAACTCAAATCAATCGCAACACAACTAGCAGAACCAGCACTACCGTAAGTACCCCCCCCAGTTCCTTTATGAAAAACTATGTCGGTAATTACTGCATTATCTGGAATTGAACTTGTATCATATATGTAAATGGGATTAGTATCTGCACCAGCAAAATATCCAGCACTAAGTTGTCCTGTTGATTGTGTCCACCCACCTGAACGAACATATCCATGCTCAGTTAACAATTCAGGTATATCAGATAATGTTGTAGGTGATAATGTTTGGGTTACAGTTATGCTGTTAGTTGATTTATCTGCAAGTGTACCACTTTCAAACCCATGCAACAAAAACTCGTTATCACTAAAGTCCACACCGTTAGCATTTGCAGAATTGTCAGGCAATTCAGTTAGTGCAAACTCGTTTAGTGTTCGGTACACCTTGTAGCCTGTGATTGCTGAACCCCCGTTGTCAACTGGGGCAGTCCAGTCAAGTTCTATCGGAATACCTGTGACAGTTGTAAGTCCAGTTGGTGGTTGAGGTGTTGTTGGGATTGTGTATGTTACTTCAAGTTCTGCATTTTGTACTCTACTTAAATCATAAGTTCCCTCATTTTCAGAGTACACCCCTATACCCCATTCATTATCGACTGATAATTCACTAAGTAAATCACTATCAGCATTTATACCTAAATCAACAACATAGTCATTTGCAACTGTTCGTGTATTTGTATCACCTGAAAGAAACAAAGTACCATCAGCAGTATCGCTCCATCTTTGTGCTTCTGTCATTGTTGAAATGTTACCCTCTATACTTTTCCAACTAATAGTTGCACCACCACTTTCAAGATAGGTTACATCATATCTTACATTCACATTATCAATAGAAACGGTATTATCTGGAATACTTGAAATATCCCAATAATGTTGAACTCTATAACAAGCAGTACCCCCATTTCTTCCAACATAAGGGGTTGCATCACTTACTTGTCCTGTTGAACAATTTGCTGAAGACTCTGTTTCAACTGAACTGGCAGTATATCCAAATGTAGGATCAATTTCCAAGTAATTTACAAACCCACCATCAGCATAATCAAGATTAACTTTGTAATCTCCATCAAAGATTATGTTGACGTTACTTAGACTTTGAAATCCAATATCGAAATCATAATTTAATTGATCAGCAATTTCAAATACTTGTGCTTGATTATCTTCCAAGTATTGTCTATCAAAACTCTGTCCGTTTAATTCTGCTATGTTAATTACAGTTTCACCAATGGTTATTGATTCACCTGAATGAATTGTTTGGCTGATTCCTAATTCTTGATTTCCATCATGTGTTACTTTGAAAGTTTCTTTGAATCCTGAATTAATATCTAGTCTTAATTCTTGTGTAAATTCTTCTACAACTTGACCTGTTATAGTAATTGTTTCACCGTTGAAATATCCAGTATTAGTTCCGTTGGAATTTTGTAGTAATGTGAATTGTGAGTTAGTTCCATTACCGTAAAAGTTCTCAGTAGTTCCAGTATATGAAATGAAAACATCTTCTGTAATATCTTCTGTAATTACTTTGGTACTTTTAAGAAAGACACCATCTTCGTATCTGTCAACTGTGACAGTACAGGCTTCATCATTGACTGGCAAGTTTTGCCATTGACCATTATTCAAGTATGTTGCAACGGCACTTACACTTGGTATGATTTGAGTTTCAGGACTTGCAAAACCGTTTTCATATATTGAGTATGAACATGAATCCTTATCAAAAACAAATGAACCAACTGCGTTTGTATTGAAGATTACTTTCTCAGCAGTATTACTTAGTGCATAGTTTTGCCACCCACCATCCATAATTCTTTCAGGGTGTGAAACCCAGTTGGCTTCACCTGTAATGAAATTTTCTACTAGATCATAGTTTTGTCCTTTTGTTTCTACAACTTGGCCATAAGCTGCACTAGCAGGAATTAGTAATAATACAAAGGCAGCAAGTAATATTTTCATCATACATACGCATCCACATCTTTGCGGGATGCAGCACTATACATCCAGAATAATATGATGCCTATCCACAAGGCAGGAAGTATAATGAATACACCATAAAGATTATCACGAATAACTAATTGCTCAGGTGTTGCACCAACCCAAAATGTCCATTCAAAGGCAATTTCATAAAGCATTGGCATGGACACAAAGTAAACTATTGTCGAGAAGAACATGGCAAATACACCACGCAAGATAATCTGAATCAAACTACTAACTATGTGCTAAGCCCTCATATAAAAATAAAAAAAGAAATCTTAGTGGTTTGTTTATTGGTTACCGCTAAAGATACCTCTAAAGACACCCAAGACTTGTAAGATGAGTACTACTGGGAAGATACCCAATACTAACCATCCATTATCTTTAATGGCATTACAGGTTGTACTTGCAGGAGTTGCAGTTCCGCCTGCTGCACCTGTTGACGTTAGGGTGTCACAGTCGATAACAGAATCGAAAGCTTGTAACACAATAACGGAAATCAAGAGTGCAACAACGAGATAAATAACTCCCATGATGTTGTCCATTCCGAACATGATAATTAGTATCGACTTAGTAGCGTATTTAAAAAATTATTAGAATTGCCACTTTATACTGAGTATTGTGAGTGCCAAATAGACTCCCATGATTCCCTGCATTACTTGTACGAATATGTCAGGTATTCCAAATGTGGCTAATACTGTAAATAGGCCGCCTGCAGTTATCACATTCCAAAAGCCCCAAATTGCATCCCATATCATTAATTCCCCTGCTAGAAGGGCTAATGGATTATTAACATAAGTAGAGTTAGTAGTTGAACTAATGAAACTGCCTTCACTTGTCATAATTTCTAAAGAAGCATCATCCACATCAAAATCTAATGAGTGCCATGTATAGGTAGATGCTGCAGTAGTACATTCAACTTCACTATTATAAGTGCCAAAAAAGCCTGTACTGTTTGTAATTCCTATAGGTTGATCTAAAGCATTATGACAATGTTTTTCATAGTCAAAAGGAGTTGTTAATCCTTGACCGCTTGAAGTTTCTACAATTAACACAAATCCGTTAATACACATTAAGAAAATGTAAATGCTGAGAAAGGTCTTATACATAGCCATGATTAATCACTAAGATCCATACATATCCCGTATAAACAAAATTGCAGAAAACAATGCTAATCCAAAGAAAACCCATCCTAACCATGAACCTTGATCACTTGATATGAACATCTTTGTTGATTGAGTTTGTGAGGTTGTTATGTCGCCATTGGGTGCTATCGAGGTTTCAGTTTGATCAGTTACAGTTCCTACATCTTGGCCTGTAGCTAAGAATATTGCAAGAATTAAGAATAGCAAAAATGCAAATATTCTGAATATGAACGAAACAGTTCCTAGATTTTTTAATAATGTAAGTAATAGAAATCCTATACTCATTGATAGCAAAATGGCGAAAAGGCCTAAATCTAACACAGTTATACTAATTATCTACTAAGTTATGAAGTTTTTTTATTCTCGTCTTTTATTACTTTTACAAGCTCATCCATGTTTATACCATGTTCCGCTACTTTTTTTCGCACTTGTGTTATTGCAGAAAGTGCAGAAGTAGATAACGCTTGTTTTTCAGCCATAGTAAAAAAAGCCCAATATTTCAAAGCAGTTGCCTTTGAAGTGTCAGCTCGTCTTTTTCCGTTTTTTTCCTTATAGACTAATTCATCATAAATTGTTCTAGCGTTCTTTTTGTCTTTTCTTTGTTCTTTAGGGGATAGGCATAGTTGGCACTCCTCTTTAGGATATACTAGACTTCGTACCCCTACACCTGTAGAGCATAATGCAACTCTCATAGGATCAGAATCCCTATATCTGTAGTTTCTTCCTTCCTCTAATCCATTGACAAAAAAATACCCTTCTTGTGTGCTGCTAACATATTGTTTTTGAAATCGATAAATCGCTGATCTATTGGCCATATCCCATCCAAAAGTATTTTTCCAATTTGCAGCATCTTGATCGGACATGCTCGAAAGTATGCGAAAATCAGCATCCCTCATAGCAGGCGGTAAAGCCTTTTGATAGTGAATATTGAAAAACGTAATTACCCTGCCGCCTAATGTGTGCCTGATAGTGGTTAATGCAGATACTAATTCCTTTTTTCTTTTGGCATCTTCCATATCCAAAATATAAGAAACATCATCAAAAATCAAAATATACTTTAGGCCTTTAGGCAAATCCTTTAGAATCTTATCGAGATTCGATAAATCTTTTCCATAAAACCATTTTATGACAAAAGGTGATTTAGTCATGCACGATAGTCTATGGCATAAGGTAGTTGTAATGGTGCTTTTTCCAGATTCAGATTTTCCAGAAAGCAGAATTGAAGTGTAAGTCTTTTCGGATCTTTCGGATTTTCTAAGTATTACTGCAGCCAATTTTGCAATCCATGTTTTTTTAAGAACTGGGATTTTTTCGCCTTTGTGCATGTAAAACGTTGTACCTTGAAAACCGCTAGGTTCTTTGAGTGTTTGCTGCTGATCTAACTCAGCTAAACTAATCCCTGTCATTCTGCGTTCTTGTAAGATTGGTACAGCTTCAATCTTTCCAATGCGTTAGCCTGTAGTATTAGGGGCATGAACTTTTCGCAATATTCCATAGCGTAGTCCATGTAGTAAGTATCACCATCTACAGTAGAAGGTACATCAAACTTTGGTAAGTCATTAATTCTAAAGTTTGGAGTTAGAGAACTATTCATTAAATTCATTATGTGTATAGATTTACGCCATTCGTTAGATCCTATTGCTTTCATATATCCACCTAATAGGATTCCTGCCACTAAATCGTAATCAGTTGCCTGCTTGATAGTCACTTAGTATAGAGATAGTAAATTGGTATATAGGGCTTACAGGACACCTAATTTTTTTATAAAAAAATACAATAATAATAAAATATATGAATAACACTAGAAAATTTTTTGATTCTTGTAATTTGTTATAATTACTATATGCAGCAGTTCTATAAATTAGTCACGAATTAGGGGGGCTAAATTGGTTAAGACTTTAGCTAAAACAATTTTTTTATTTTTTTGATTTTGAAATAATAGGCATAGGCCTAAACTAGGCAGGGTTTTATGCCTATTTGGGCTAATTAACTGTACTTAATTATACTTTAAATTTTCTAGCCAAAAATGGCGGCCTATATAGGACTACCAATTCTTCTCAAAGTGATCTTTTAGATCCTTGAATGTATAAACAATAGGTTCTGATTTTCTCTTTTTGTATCTACTGCCGAAGCAATCTTGACATATTCTTTGTCCTGAATCAGGATCTCTAAATGTAGGTTTCACATTAAGACAAAAATAACAAACCTTATGCAAGTCGCCATGCCTTCCTTTTGGTTTTTTTATCTCTATAAACAATAATTGCAGTTCCTTCCCAATGTGATTTCTTTAATCGTTCACGTTCTGCAGGGGGTACATATCCATTTGTCTTACATTGTATTAACAAAGTTCCTGCAGGATAATCAATTAACGTGTTAATTTTAGGGGGTACAGCGATAACATCAAACATACCCTTAGAACCATACGATCTAATACAGTAATATCCATTTTTCCTGAGAAAGGACATAGTGCTATACTCAAAGTTTCTTCCTTTCACATAGTTTGAACTTGGCATGGTTTATCGTGACGGTAACATTTAGGGCATAGATAATAACAAAGTAAAGTATTTTTTTTGTTGCAGCATACACAATTCAATCTTTGAATCCTAGAGATTTTCGTAAGAACTTATCATATCCTTGTAAATTGGCATGATGTGTTTTTAGGTGTTTTACAATATCTGAAACTTGATTATTACATTCAGTACAAAATCCAGATCCCATTAGTTCCACCTCAAATTCTTTTTTGCTGCGTTTTGGTAATATGAATCGCCTAAAGTTTCAATTTTATTTTTATTCTTTTTACAGTTGCAGCCACACATGTTAAGATAGTATAGACTTAGCATATTTAAACAATTAATCAATAAACGCCCATTACGATTTTAACAAAATACTCTAGGCCAAGTATTGCAAAAAAGAAGATAGTTGTTAGGCCTGTTAGTCTAAGGATTTTAAATCGCAGTTTGTGTTTTCTTTCCTTTTCATCCCAACGATTAGCAAAGCCCAACAACTTAGTATTTTATTAGTAGTATAAAAAATAGGGGCTGAACACAACTAAAGCCCCTATTCCTAATCAAATTGATTAGCGTGATTCTTCAATTAAATATAGTTCCTCTCGTATTAATTCCCGCTGTTGGATCATCTTTTCAACTTCACGCTGCAGGGATGGTGCATCCCATTTAGCCCCGATAATATTGATCATACGATTACAAATATCCGTATCAATGTCGCCTAATTCTAATAGCAGGCTATCTTCTTGGCGTTGTTTCTTTTTTTCTTCTGGAGTCATGCTGCTGCAGCCCTCGTTTTATAGATGGGATTCAATCTATGAACTTCTTTATGATGAACCTTACATAATGGGATTCCATTATTTTCATTCAAAGAAAGTTCTGGAAAGTATGTTTTGAATAATATATGATGGGTGTTTAATCCCTCATTTGATCCACATACCCCACACTTAGCCCCCTGAATTTTTCTAACAGTTTTACCCCATGCTAATAAAGCCCATGCGTATTCTTCCCACTTTAGATTAAATGGTTTTCCAAACTTTGTTAGAGATTTTTTTGTAGATGCTAATTTTACTTCGGGTTTTTTCTCGTTGTATGCTTTAGCATAGGCTACTCTTTTGGCCATGTGAATTTTAGAGTATTCTCTTTTTTTCTGTAATATCCTTTCTCTATTACTCCAATGCCATTCTCTTTTTTTCTGCAATAATCTATCTCTATTTTTTTCCTTGTACTTTCTTATTTGCTCTTTGTACTTTGCAGTATTTTTTACTTTGTTGTGGTATGCTGCTTTTCTTGCTTTTATTTTCTCTTTGTTTTTTTCCCTGTATTCTTTTTTCTTTAAGTATAGAGCATGTTTGTTTTTTTCTCTATACTCTTTTTGGTATGCTGCTTTTTCTTCTGGAGTCATTAGGATTCATCCTCATACTTCAAAATTGATTCATGGCACTTTTTACAGATCCAATATTCGTGTTTAGTTTTTTTAGAAACCCATAAAAATAATTGGCCATATTCTCGGCAATCTAAACACCATCCTAAATCGACCATTAGGACACATCCCCAAACTTATCGAATCGTTTTTTTCTAATCAAAAAACATTTTTCAGAACAAAAAGAGATCCCCTCAATTTTTTTGCTGCATACTATACATTTAGTCATTTTAACAACCTCTCAATTTCTGCTGTTAGGGCTTCTACAATTATGACGTATTGCAGGGCGGTCATGCTGCAGCCCCCTTAGCCACTTCTTTAGCTTTCTCTATTGTGTGTCTATGGATGTAGGCTTGCCATGTTTCATTTCTTGGACTCCATCTAAATCCAGATCTTTTTAATTCGGTTCTGATTTCCTCACTTGGCTTAAAACCAAAATCGATCTTAATTCTTCCTTCATCTGTAAAAACTCGGATGCCATTAAAGGATTCTTCAACATCATCTAAGGATTCAAGTTTTTGAATTTCTTCAATTCTTTTCTTGATGCGGGATTTTTCTGCATTAAGGTTTGTCAAATGGTATGCAGGCAATTTTGTATTTTCCTTTGTTAGTTCTGGATTTTCAAAGTTTCCAGTTTTAACATAGTTTTCAATCCTTGTTTTGATTTCTACAGGAAATCTTTTTGCTATCCATTCAATGCTTTGATCCTCTTTTACTATGGCGTATGTTTTGTAATTTCCGTTGCTGTTGCTAATGTGTAATCCATTGGCAAATTTGAAACCATTTAGAACAATAACATTATTACATTTTTTGTTATGCTCTTTGATTTGTAAAATCAAGGCTTCTTTTTTTGCAAGTTTTTCTTTAAGAAGTTTGACAGCTTCTGGATCATCCGTTCTTATGTCGGTGTTCCTTTCTATGGATTTTACTTTGTCGTCATAATGGCGGGCTTTGTCTTTTAACTCAATGGCCTTTTCAGTACTTTTAGAGATCTTACTTCTAAATCTGCGATCTGCTTTTTCTGAATGATGGCCTACTAAAATAGGCTGTCCGAATGGTATTTGATCGGCCATTTTTCTGCTATGCTCAAATTCAGAATTTGCAGCATCATGGTTTTTTTCTGCTAGTGCTTCAAAGGCTGCCTTTTTTTCTTCTTGGCGTTCTTTGAATTTTTTATTATGGATTTTCAATCTTCAATCCTCTCTAAATTTTTTGCAAGGATTTTGGCATTTTCTTTTTCTAATTTGCTTTTCCAAACTCTTAGCATCATTAAGAGTTCTTCAATGTCCTTCCATTCACTACTTTGAATATTGTTAATCAAAGTGAGTTGGCCTTCATTGAAGGCATGTGTTACTATGTCCTGCTGCATATCTGTTAGCGGCATTAGTTCATTACCTCATCATGGTTTGTTAGATCCATTTTGTGGCCTTGTGCTTTCAAGTTTGAAGCCCATGTTTTTGTAAAGGATTTCAAATCTGCTACACCTCTTTTATTCAAAAAGAGTTTTCCATCCTCAATTTTTGCATAGGTGTTTTCAACTCCTACATAGTCATTTCTAAAATAGACAGGGTACTCATTACCATAGGCCAATAGAAAAACCATTTCTGGATCTCTCATGGCATCCCCGTTTTGCTCGCCATAGTGGCAAATAGAAACTTTAAGGAAATCGCCTTCCATCCAAGTTTCTACAGTTAGGGGCATGAATCCCTCAGATTTTAGCACATAGGCTACATGTTCTTTTTGTGAAAAGTCAACGCCTTGCTTTTGTAAAAATGCAAACATTGGACTTTTTCTTCCGTCGAATTTCTCGATTTGTGTTGTTGTGTTCAACTTACTAAGTAATATTAGTACTATTACTTAAAGGTAGTGTGCAAGCGTGTGCAAGCATGGTTTAACAAATAGTATATATACAAACGTGTGCGAATGAATAGTTATGAAATCAAATCAAATAGTTTCAAAAATAGTAAAACAAGCAGAAAGGCGGCTTATTGAAATACCTGCAGATCAGAAAGCAATTTTTGAAAAACTTGTAGGCAAATCAATCAAGGTTACAATAGAAGAAATTTAACAAAGCATTAGGCATTTTTCTTTCATTTCTTTTAGCCATGATTCAAATTGATACCATGCCGATTCACTTCGGTTTATTTTTGTATTCTTTTCAATAATGTATGCACTTGGTTTTATTTCATCCATGCAGCCACTTTTTGCAACTTGTACCGCATAGGCCACAGATTCAAAATCTGGAGCTGTTAAAATGGTATCACATGAATCAGAAATTTTAATATTTTTGTAAATTGGAATTGTACCATTTACAAAAGAAACAACATGAGATCCAAATAATGAATGTGTTGTAAAATCATTTGATTGAATTTCTACTATTGTGGAACGCTGCATAAATTCTGCATCAGGATCTACAGCAATTATTTTTTCACCTTTCATCATTAGATTGTAATATTTCCAACTTTCTTTTATTGGCGGGTGTTCTCGTTTAACATCAAATTCTGTTGGAATGAAATCGCCTGAAATATTCGGGATGGTATTATCATACACATCAACTACTTGCGAATAGCTAGGGCAATTCGTTGACATGTTGGCATTGATTAATTGTTGGCATGTTTTTGAAAGCGTGATTGAAATCCAGTTGTTAGGAACTCGTGGTTTTATTTTTTCCAAGTTTTCTAAATCATGTGTTTTTAATTGAAACTCTAAATTAGAATCTGATAATTGTGTAAATAATTCCTTACGATCTTTTGCAAGTATTTCTAATTGATCAATGGCATTATTGTAGGATCTTTTTGCTTCATCATATTGGCCACTTAGTGCATCATAGTCATTTCCAGTCGAATCAGTTTCTCGTAAATCCTGTTTAAGTCGTTTATATTCATCAAATAGCCCCCTTAATTCCAAATCTTTTTTATTAATTTCTGCATCCTTTTCACCTATTTTCTTTTCAATTTCAATAATTCTTTTCTCTAGGAAATCTATTTCATCCTCTAGGGTGTTCTTATCTTCTCTTAATTGTGTGGGGGTTAGCAGTAGAAATACTAACAGTAATGCAGGGTTCACTTAGTAGGAATTTAGTAATTTACTATATAGGGTTTAATATCAATGGGTTGCAGCGTATGATCCTTTACCATGATAGCTATGTGCTTTTTTGCTATGTGGTTTAGCACATTTTTTACATGTGGTTCTGTTTTTAGTTTTAGAAAGTGCTTCCGTTCTTGGGCTTTTTCTTTGGTAGCTATGTGCCTTTTTTGGTGCGGCTTTCTTTTTAGGGGCTGCCTTTTTTCTAGGTGCGGCTTTTCTCTTTGGTGCTTTTCTTGTTGTTTTGCGTTTTGGTGCGGCTTTTCTTTTGGTTGTTTTTCTTTTAGTTGTTTTACGTCTTGCAGCCATAGTACTAACTCTAATTAGTTAGCGTATTTAAAAAAATACTTGTTGAATTGGTGATACTGAAAAGCCCTGAGAACGCCATCCCCCCGCAACTCTTTGAGCATCCTGTAATGTATTTTCTTCAAGTGTGGATGAATCCCCTTCCTTTGTAATTGTAAATCTGTATTTTACTTTTCTTTGATTCTTAATCTTGGCCTTTAGTTTTTCTAGTTTGGTATTTTCTAAAATTGTTTCTTTTGCTTTCCATTTGCCGCCCTTCATGGTGTACTTTTGATTAGCATTAGCATACCTTTCTGCAGCTTGTGCGGTTCGGGCTTCAACTTGTGCCTTTTCTTTTTCTGCTGCTATATTTGCTTCAAAGTCTTTTGGTATTCCTGCCTTTTTTCTAAGGCCTTCTTCATAGCGTTTATTTTGAAACTGCTTAATCCGTTGTGAAAGGGTGGGTGCTTGCGGTGCAACTGCACTATTCTTTGGCGTTTTAATTCCATACTTGGCTTTGATCTTGTTTTCTGCTGCTTGTTGTTTTAGTTTATTTTCTAGTTTCTGAGTATTGTTAATTTTTCTTTGTGGCATTTTTGGTAATTTTGGGGCTTTGAGTTTTGTATTGCTTGAAAACATACCGCCTAGTCCTATCATACCAAAATCGTTTGATGGTACTTTTGATTTAGGTGCTGCATCTATTTGCGGTTCTTTTCCTACAGGTTTAGAGAATCCAAAATCAAGGCCGCCTAATGGCTTGAATCCAAAATCATTACCTAAAGAAAAACTACTGCTTTTTGTTTTTTTGGTTTTGTTTTTCTTTTCTTTTTTGTTATCATTCCCGAAGCTACTAAGGCCAAAATCATCCCTCAATTTCTTTTTCCTTCTTTGGTTGTGTCTTTATTTTATAAATTACAAATCCAGTAAGAACTGCAGCATTAGCTAGCAGGCCTATTTGTATAGTGTCAATTAATGCGGATGCTGCACAAACTTCCATAATAATACTAAGCTGCTGATAAGCGTATAAAAAGAAAAAAAGAATAAATCTATTCTTTTGGATATTCAGCCCTAAAGGAATTTTTGTAATCTATTGGCAGGCCTTTTTGTGCTTCAATGGCTTCTATATGTCTAACCATCTCTAAAAGATCTGCTTTTGTGATTTCACATGATGCGGCAATAGTGCCATTACAATCTAAAGTAATGTCAAAAACTAATTCCGCATCATCATCCCTGTAATTTTTTCCAACAATGGCTTTTCCCCCTGCAATAAGTGGTACATCCCATTTTAGGGTAATTGTATCGTTACTAGGAGTTCGGCCTTTAGCAATCCTGTTAGTTGCATAGGTTTCTGCTTGTTTTTTAGTGCATCTACCAATACTAACACGTTTTGCTATTCTTGGGCTTTTTGGTATTTGTGCTATGGTTGTCATGTTCTTATTTAGTATAGGCTTAGTAGTTCTATATATTAGTTGTGTGCATTTGAACACTTAAGTATATGTAAAATAATTACCTGTATGGAATACGAGTTATGCCATAATTGCGAAAAAGTGGCCATGCCTAAATTTTTCAAAAAAGGAAGAAAAGGCGACACTAGGCCAAAATCAAAACATTGTACTGAATGTTCTTGGATAATTGAAGCTGGTTTTGATCAATACTAAAACCGCTTTTTTCTTTTTTTATTCTGAATAAAAACCCGAATATTTTAGGGCTGCAATTAACTGCTTTTTACTATGAGATTCTAAATGCTCTTTGTGCCTTTTTCTCATTTTAAATTCTTCCTTACAAATAAGGCATCTAAATGTAAACTTCAAAAGTACACATCCAATAGAAACACAACTGAAACCGTAATTAGTCCAACAATAAAAAAGAAATTTCCTTTTGAGATCCTAACTTTGTTTTTGAAAACAAAGCCGCCTGTTTTATCATACCTTACAAAAGGAACTTTCTGTTTAGGTGCTGCCTTTCTTTTGGCCTTTCGTTCTTCATTCTTTTTGTGTGAGGTCATTTTAGCAGCACCAAAAAATGCGGCTGAGTTGCATGCCACTTGTTATTTTTAAATTTTAATCGTTTTTCAATCCACTTGATCTGAATATTTTCTTTTAACAGATCGTGAAACCAACGCTGATCAGTTTTACATGGCAATAATAAAATGGTGATATTGTTATTGCCTGTTTCTTCTATGGCCTTGTAAACAAATTCCCTTAACAAAGTGTAAGGCGGGTTTACATAGTTGATAGGCTGCCATGAAACCAATAATCCATTTTCCCCATTTACAGGGCATGGATCAAACATTTCACTTTTTTTAATGTGCCAATGCTCAAAAATTATGTCATAAACCCTATCAGGTGTAACATGTGTATCGGATTTAGAAAGCGGCATGTAGCTCAATGTTTTTTGTTTCTCCTTGCGGTGCATAGCATTTTTTTACAATCTGGACAATAGATAGGGTGTATGAAATCATATTCCCGCCATATCCATGTTTCGCATCTTCTACAATACTTTGAATTAGAATAGTTTTGTGGGTTCACGATAACACCTCTAAACGCCATTTGTAATCCTCTAAAAGCAATTTCCTATCCTTTAAAGAAAATTCTGCAAATACTTCTTTCCATTCCTTTTTAGTCAATGGAATTATTTTTTCTCTTTGCATTTTTCCCCCTCTAATTTTTCAACTTTGTAAATCAAGTAGCCAACTATTCCCACCATTATTGTATAGGGGATAGCAAAAGCTAGAGTAGTAATTAACGGATCACTCAATATCGTAACCTCTCGATTTTCTTTCTGTAAATGGAATTTTTTGGAACTGTAGAAACTAATCTATTGCAGCCGCCCCCTTTTGAAGAAACATCAATGCCCTCAACATTTTTTCCGCAACATCTTGTTTGCGGTTTGAAAAACCATTCCTTGCAAGTTTTGCAATAGTTTTGAGTATCGTATTTACCCATCTTCATCCCCTTTTTTCTTTTGGGCTAAAACATAGTATCTTCTAAGACACAATTTTCAGATCCTCTTTGTAGCATTTATGACACCATTGTTTTAATTCCCATGACTTTGAAGTGGGATGCCTGCAGGCGTATGCACATTTTAAACAGCGTGCCATTAGTAAAACGCATCCTTTATTTTTGCATCAAATCTAAACTGAGTTACAAAATCTAAATTCTCATTTAACTCAGTTCTTTTTTTCACCCATTCGTTAATGTCTATTTTTTCCTTGCAGGCCTTGCAGTAAAACGCATTGTCTTTATTTTTACATTCTACTTTGTCATGCTTGCATTTTTTTCTAATTTTCATTTTTTTGCATACTCCTTAATTCATAGGCCATTCCTTTGTCAAGAAAAATATCCGTTGGATATGTTGAAACCCTTAGCGGGCTAGTGTCTTTTAGTATGGGAAATTCTTTTTGATCATTGTGATAACACTTGTTGCATTTTCTGTATGTCCAACATTCAGGAGTACCACCTGAACGTCTAGTCTTTTTACAAACTATACACTTCAAATCAAATACTCCTTTCTTCTTTGTTTTCTTTCTAAGTAGAAATCTTCACGAGCTGATCTATTCTTTCTGGATCTGCAATCCTCACAAAATCGGCTGCGGCAATCTTCTTGATTAAAAGCAGTCTTGCACATTACACATTTAATAAAAAAAGGGGTACGAAGGATATTCATCCTAAGAGCTCCTGATTAGTTTTGCCTTCTGCATTTTTGAAATAGTAATACCAATTATTACCACTTCCTTTATCGTATTTGTATAACTCGACTTTAAGAAAATCTTTTTTCTCTATTAGAGTTAAAACATTTTCTTTTTTGAGTTGGTTTGCAGTTGCATCCGTAAGGAAAAAACGATTTACGTTTTCGCCTTCAATGTTAAAAATTTCTTCTGTTTCTATAAGGTTGTATTCTGTTTCTAGTTTGCCAGTTTCTTCATTTTTAACAATTTTTTCAGGTTTGGTATTGTCGCTAGGTTTTCCCATGAAAGTTTCAAAACCAATAATTGTTATTGGTTTGCCAAAGATTTTACCAATTCCTTTAGCTGGTTGTTGTTCTATTTTTGTAGGTTCTTCGTTTTCTAATTTTGCCATTTTTTCACCCCCTCTCGGAGTTGAGCGTAATTCATCCATGAGAAGTTCATCAAGTGTTGTCACCTTACAAACCCCGCAATCGCATGTAGAAAATTGGCAATCGTAATGTTGTGCTGCAGTACAGGCTTCACATGTATGCCATGATTTTGTCATTGTATTAACCGCCATGCGTTTACCCTTTTTCCAGAAATTGAACAAATTCTTTTTTCACAAAATGCCACTAGGCCTTCTTTTCTCAAATCGTTTACACGCCCTGATACTGAACTCGTTTCTAGTTTTGCAATTCTTGAAATTTCTTTGTTAGTTAAAGTACCATAAACAGAAAGCAAATTTGTAATGAAAATTTTTTGATTATTGTGATTTTTCTTTTCACCAAAATAAGCATCTAAGGAAGTGTCCTGAATCATATTTTAGCATACTCCTTTTTTCTAATAATGCCGCAAATTACGCAGCCCTCATAATTTGGATATGAAAAATATTTTTTATTTCCAAGTCTATTTTTAAATTGGGATGCTACTGCTTGGAAAAAATGATTACACATTATTTTGAACCGCCCTCTAGTTTTGCGTTGTGTTCTTTTGTGAACTTGTACAAGTAATGGAATTTTACAATAATCAAAGCTACAATACCAACTAACATTATTCCCGCTGCAAAAGATGCTGCAGCATCAGAATCAAAGCCTAATCCTACCATGATCAATAAAGGAAGGTATAGAACTGCTACAGGGGCTACAGATAAAATAATTCCAGTCTTTGTTTTTCCAACTCTCGAAAAAGCCCAAATCCCGCCAAACGGAATAAACAAAGTGATAAGAACTTGTTTCCAAAACTTGATCAAATTTCTTCTACCTCTTTTTGGGAATTTTTCCATAATTGGGAATTAGATCCTATTCCGTTAGAATAGCATCCGTTACACAAATAGGCAAATTCAGCCCCCTCGATTAATTCAAATTCTTCTGGAATTGAATAAGTGACCTTGCATGATTGGCCTTTTCCTAAAACTAGATCATTTTTACAAGATGCACAATTCAATTTCTAACGCCCCCAAAATGAAGCTGCTTGGATGCTTTACTTTCTAAACTATGTGCAGCGGATTCTAAAATTTTTAATTGATCTTCTGAAAGAGTTGGAATAATTTTATTCCAATAATCAGAATTATTAATTAAATCAATTTGTGTTGTAATTTTTTCATCAATTTCTGATTTTTCTGCATTAATTGGATTAACATTGTATTTTTTTACATATTCGGTAATTGCTGCAACTGCAGTAGGGCTTATTTTTCCATTAGCAGTTTCTTTAAAGGATTCATAGATTTCTATATCTGCATCCTTAAAGTAAACTGTTATGATCTCTTTAGGCAACTTCAACCCCTATTTTTTTTTGTGTTGTGTTCAACTTAGTAACTAATTAGTAAACTTAAATAAATAATTACCTACTAACTAAATACTAAGTAATGGGTGAATCAAAATACACAAAATAAAAAATACCCAAAAATGACTATTGAATTAATTTTAACATAAATAAAAAATAAATAATTATACATAATATTTTTTTTAATTTAAAAAATACTTGTTAAGGTATAGGTGTGGGTGTTTATGACTGGAGTAGAAATACAGGTTATTTAAAGAAGGCCTTGTTGTTTTAATCGCTGCATGGCATCCTCATAATATTTTAATTTCCTTTCAACATCCTCAATTTTTTTATTCTCAATTTCTAATTTTTTGATTTTTTCAATGTTTTTTGGGTTTTCAAATATTGTTAAACGTGGTTCTAACTTTAGGTATTTTTCATCCCTTACACTTCGTTCAAGTCTAAAGTATTGGCCTAGATATGCTGTGTGGCCTGTCATGGCATGGGCGTACCCATCCCCATTTTCAAGGGATGCCCATGTAAAAAAGAAGGATCTAAAGTTGTGAATCGTTTTGGTGCTTCGACCTGTAAGGTATTTATCATTAAATCCTACTCTTTTACGAAGTGTTGAAAAATACTTCATCTCGTTTATAGTCCAACATCTTTGAAAAATTCGTGCCTTTGGATCATAAGGTAATTTTCTATTGTGAAAAACAAAATCTTCATCTGATTTATCTTTAATAATTCGTTTAACTGCTGCTAAGGCTTCTGCTGAAAAATACCCCTCATGTTCTTGGCGTGATTTTGTATTGCCTGCACGAATTTTAAACCTAGCAGGGTTTGATTCTAAATCAATATCCATCATTCTAAGGTATAGCAGTTCAGAAATTCTTTTTCCTGAACATACTAAAGTAAGATAAAGTGCCTTTCGTCTTTGATCAGCATTAGAAACAATTAATTGAATTTCTGCAAGTGATAAAGGTTCGAGGTTTTCCTTTAGTTTTTTTGGGAAAGAAACTTCTGATTTTAATCGCTTTTCTTCCAAGTAAACGCCCTGTGAACGCCACCAATCTTTAATCCAGTTAAAGTAATTTTTTGCAGTAGCTATATCATTATTTTGACACAAATAATTTACTAATCTGTTTGCGAATGTGTAGTTTTTAGCCCCCCTAAATGGATCTTCTTTTCGCATCTCATCAAGCAATTCTTTTTCATTTTGATTTTCTAAAAATACTCTATATTTTTTTATTGCAGCCCTTGATGAATTACCCGCACTAAAACTTGTTGAAAATTTTCTTTCCAACCATTCATCAAATGTAACATAGTTGTCTAGCATTGTCATTTTTCATCCTCAATTATTCTAAATGTTGTTTGAGGTGTACCTAAATTTAATGCTAAAGATGCCACAACTTGATTTATATTTTTTTTATCCATTAAAAAATTACAATTTTTACATTTTTTACCTGATGCACCAAAAGACCAACTAAAAACTAAATTATCGGTTCTACAAATTGGACATTTTACTATTGTTGTATTATTCGGTCTTTTGGTTCTTATTCGTTTTGGTTTTGCGTATTCCAATCTGTTTTATTTACTTAGTACTTGCTTATTAATTATACTAATTCTACTAATCAATATGCTGTAATTAACGCCTAGAGTTTAATTAATTATGTTAAGTATATTAGATAAGGTATTATACAATAACCATGCCCGAAGGCACTTTTGCAAATCTTTCAATCGCAGGTGACGTTTACGATCAGCTTAAACGAGAATATAAAAAGGCAGCACCAAAAGATACTACTTTCACTAGATGGGTATCAAATACTCTAAGTTTGGCCATTGAAAAACATAAATTTATTTCAGTAATGTACCCAAATTTTGAGATTATCGGAAGGCTGCAGGAAGTTGTAATGATTCGTAACAAAAAAGATAATGAAAACCTTACGCTAACCTTTGGGAAAAATCCTAACTGTAGCAAACATGGCGATAATATTACCTGTGAATGTATGGCATTTGCCTTTTATTCAGGATTTAAAAATCAAAGTTAAAGTTAAAGACTTCATCAAATCCGCTTTTCTTTTCTTTTGATTTAGTTTTCTTTTCTGCTTTTGCTGCTTTGTCTAATTTGTCAAGTTCACCAAATACCCCGCCATAAGAATCTGATTTCCTGCCAAATCCATAGAAACCGATCTTATCTTTTCGCACATCCCATACGGTAAACTTTCTTTTACTTTGTGGTTTTCCCTTGTAACCTACACCACCGCCCCCACTTCGACCACCAAAAGCAGGCCATCCGAAAGGAAAAGCAAATCCTTTTGTTGATTTTGGTGTCGGTGCTGTTGGTGCGGTTCTTCTTGTTGGAAAAGAAGGATCTTTAATTCGTATAGGGAAACCAAAATCAGTAGGCCTTTTTGGCAAATTACCGTCTTTTGGTTTTACAGGTAAATCATTTGTTTTAATAATTGGCAAATCATCTGCAACTTTTCCAACATTTTTAAAAATAGTTGGTACTTTCACATCTGGAACTTTTTTTATTTTTCCGCTAACTATACCGTCAAATAATTTTAATTCCGAAGGAGTAGGATCTTTTGGTTTTGGCGGATCTTTTACCAATGAATACCCTGCGGCTTTTCCATCCTTTATCACTTGCCTACCGTATGCCCCTAACGAGCTTGGAATACCTTGTTGAGAATTTTGCATTTTCATAAATTTTTGCCATTCAGTATAACTTGGTGTATTCGTTGGTGGTTTTGGTGCTGAACTAGCAGCACCTTTTGCAGCACCTTTTGCAGTTGATTCGGCAGTATCGCCAAGTAATCCGCCTAGCTTGACAGCACCTTTTCTAATTAGATTAGCAGTTCCAGTTATCGGATAAAATGCCCCTTCCATTATTGTAGTCAATGTAGCTTCTTGCGGGTTTCTTTCAAAGTTTTTACCTATCTGATTTTTCTCATTGTCAATTAACTGATTTCCATATCCCCCAGTCCAAAATTCAGTACCTTGTGTTGCAGTTCCAAGTACAGCACCAAAGCCTGCAGATTCAACATTAGTTACAGGGGTTGAATAATATTTCATATATTCTTCATTTTTGTATGTTTTAGGATCTATTGTTTTTGATCCCCATACTCCTAAATTATTAATCGCAGCTACAACATTCCATCCAACTTTAACTACTGATCC
>ENA-UZWZ01004188-UZWZ01004188.1-metagenome-genome-assembly--contig:-Day-4-25m-contig-4188_pt1 | contig 29679 bp, 24 predicted proteins | sample MGYA00260346_ERZ794906 | MGnify/ENA metagenome assembly ERZ794906 | reverse complement strand
TAGATTTTTTAGAAAAAATTAGATTCACTCAACAAGAAATTCTAAAAAAATATGCTCCAATGATTAAAAAAGATGGAAAACTGGTTTATGCAACCTGCTCTATTCTTCCGTCTGAAAACGAACAACAAATTGATGAATTTTTAAAATCTGATATTGGCAAAGCTTTTAAGAAAGAAGATGAAAAAAAAGTAAGTCCAAATCAAACTGGTTTCGATGGGTTTTACATGGCTAGATTAAGCTANNAAATAATGTTGTTAATAAGTAATTCAAAATCGTTATTTAAAATTTAAATTTAAGAGAAGTTTTCTGCTTTATTTCTTATATTTTTGAGCTTATAATTTAAATAAGTTCTTCAATGATTCTCTATTTTCAAGATAAATTTGAAACAATTTTCGCCGTAGATTCATCAACTAAATTAAATGAAATTGATTTAAAAAAATTAGAATGGTTATTTGTAGCAAAACATATTAATCAAGCTTCTATTAATACAAACTTTATAGGTCCAAAAAAAACCATGATTTCTCCATGGAGCACCAATGCAGTGGAAATTTCAGAAAATATGGCAATAACAGGAATTTTAAGAATTGAAAAATTTATTCCTTACAAGTCTAGTGACGACTTTGATCCAATGCTTTTTGAGAATTATTCAATTCTTGACCAAAATTTATTCAAAATTTCTGTAAGTCCAAAGCCAATTATCGAAATTGATAATATTTCAGATTATAATCTTAAGGAGGGTCTTGCATTAAATAATGAAGAAGTAAATTATTTAAATGAATTATCAAATAAATTAGGAAGAAAACTAACAGATAGTGAAGTTTTTGGTTTTTCTCAAGTAAATTCTGAGCATTGTCGTCATAAAATTTTTAACGGAAAATTTATAATTGATGGCATTGAAAAGGAAAGTTCATTGTTTAAACTCATAAAAAAAACATCTAAGGAAAACCCTAATGAAATTGTTTCTGCATACAAAGACAATGTAGCTTTTGTTAAGGGACCTATAGTTGAACAATTTGCACCAAAACATGGAGACAAACCCTCTTATTTTCGTACATCTAAATTTAATTCAGTTGTTTCGCTAAAAGCTGAAACACACAATTTTCCAACCACTGTAGAACCGTTTAATGGAGCTGCTACTGGATCTGGTGGAGAAATTAGAGATAGACTTGCTGGCGGTAAAGGATCACTTCCTCTTGCTGGTACTGCTGTTTATATGACATCATACCCAAGGTATGACGAAAAAAGAAAATGGATACATGAAGAAAGACCATGGTTATACCAAACTCCAATTGATATTTTAATAAAAGCTTCTAATGGAGCTTCAGACTTTGGAAATAAATTTGGTCAACCTTTAATTTCTGGATCAGTATTAACTTTCGAACACATTGAGAACAATAAAACACTTGGTTTTGATAAGGTTATAATGCTAGCTGGAGGAATTGGTTTTGCCAAAGAAAATCAGAGTTTAAAAGATAAGCCTAGTGAAAATAATGTTATTGTTGTTTTAGGCGGAGATAATTACAGAATTGGTATGGGCGGAGCTGCTGTTTCATCAACAGAAACTGGAAAGTACAGTTCTGGAATAGAACTTAATGCAGTGCAAAGGTCTAATCCTGAAATGCAAAAAAGGGTAGCTAACGCCATTAGAGCTTTTGTAGAATCTGAAGAAAACTCTATTGTTTCAATTCATGATCATGGAGCTGGTGGACATTTAAATTGTCTTTCTGAACTTGTTGAAGAAACTGGCGGTATTATCGATTTAGATCAACTTCCGGTCGGAGACAATACACTTTCTGCAAAAGAAATTATTGGAAACGAATCTCAAGAAAGAATGGGATTAATTATCCCAGAAAACAAGTATGAAAAACTTAAAACAATAGCTGATAGAGAAAAAGCACCATGTTACAAGGTTGGTAAAATTACAAATGATGAAAAATTTCAAATTAAATCTAAAAAAAACAACACATCCCCAATAAATTTGTCATTATCAGACTTTTTTGGAAGTTCACCAAAAACTATAATGAATGATAAAACTACAACTACAAAATTTTCTGATAAGGCTTACAGCGTAGATTTTTTTGAAAATTACTTGCAAAATGTATTAAGTCTAGAATCAGTTGCATGTAAAGACTGGCTAACAAACAAAGTTGACAGATGTGTTACCGGAAAAGTTGCCAAACAGCAATGTGTGGGATCTTTACAACTTCCACTAAACAATTGTGGAGTTATGGCGTTGGACTTTTGCGGTAAAAACGGTGTAGCAACTTCAATTGGACACGCACCATTACCAGCATTAATTAATCCAAGAGCCGGATCTAGGTTAGCGATTGGGAAAGCACTAACTAACATAATATGGGCTCCACTTGAAAAAGCTTTAGAATCTGTCACATTATCTGCAAACTGGATGTGGCCATGTAATAATCCTGGTGAAGATGCTAGATTATACGAAGCTGTTGAATCTTGCTCAGATTTTGCAATTGGATTAGGAATAAACATTCCCACTGGAAAAGATTCTCTTTCAATGAAGCAGAAATATAAAGATCAAGAAGTTTTATCACCTGGAACAGTAATTATTTCAGCAGCTGCAAATTGTAACAATATTTCAAATATAATTGAACCAGTTTTTCAGGCTAATAATCAAGATATATATTATATTAATCTGGCAAATAATAATTTTAATATTGGAGGTTCAGCTTTTAGTCAAACATTAGGATTTATAGGATCTTCAACAATCGACTCTTGTAATTCTTCTTATTTTAAAAAAACATTTAATATTTTTCAAAATCTAATAAAAGAAAATCTAATTTCTTCTGGTCACGATATTAGTTCAGGTGGATTAATAACTACTCTATTAGAAATGTGTTTTTCTGAAAATAATCTAGGAGCAGATATTGATCTAAACCAATTTGTAGAAAAAGATTTAATAAGATTATTGTTTAGCGAAAGCCTTGGTATAGTTTTTCAAGGTAAAAAAGAAATAGAAGAAGTTTTAAATACAAATAAAATCAATTATATAAATATTGGAAAGGTCACTAATAATTCTAAATTAGAAATGAAATCTGGTACTAATAATATAATTCTTGATATATTAAAGTACAGAGACATNNAAACATCCTATTTATTAGATCAAAATCAGAGTGGCAAAATCAAAGCAAAAGAAAGATTTGAAAATTTTAAAAAGCATCCGTTAAATTTTAAATTTCCTAATAATTTTAATGGAAAAATAAATCACTATAATTTAAAGAAAGTAAAAGCTGCGGTAATTAGGGAAAAAGGAAGTAACTCAGAAAGAGAGATGGCATACGCTATGGCTTTAGCAGGATTCGAAGTTAAAGATGTTCATATGACTGATTTAATTTCTGGCAGAGAAAATCTAGAGGATATTAATTTTATTGTTGCAGTAGGTGGATTTTCTAATTCAGATGTTCTTGGATCTGCCAAGGGTTGGGCTGGCTCATTTTTATACAATGAAAAAGCTAAAAAAAGTTTAATGAATTTTTACAAAAGAGAAAACACGTTATCATTAGGAGTTTGTAATGGATGCCAATTATTTGTCGAACTTGGATTACTTCATCCTGAGCACGAGATAAAACCTAAAATGGATCACAATGATTCTAATAAATTCGAATGTACTTTTACATCTGTTGAAATTCAAACGAATGATTCAATAATGTTTAAAGATTTATCTGGTTCAAAACTAGGTATTTGGTCAGCACACGGTGAGGGAAAATTTATACTTCCATATAAAGAAATAAATTACAATATAATAGGAAAATATGGATACAGCTCCTACCCTGCTAATCCAAATGGCTCGGACTATAATACAGCAATAATTAGTAGCTCTAATGGAAGACACATCGCAATGATGCCCCATTTGGAAAGATCAACTTTCCCTTGGAACTGGCCCTACTACCCAAACAACAGAAAAGACGAAGTTTCTCCTTGGATTACAGCATTTGAAAGTGCAAAAAACTGGATAAACAACAATATTTAAAAAAAATAAAAAAATACTATGCGTGCATAGTATTTTTTTATTAAATTTGGTCAAATGGAAAAAAAAACCATAGACCACCTTTTAAGATCAACCTGGCAAGCAATTGCAAGGATGTATAATGAGGAAGCCTCAAAGTACGATTCCACAATGGCTACTGGTTTTACTCTTTTAAGTATTGATCCTAAAAAAGGTACCCCATCCACTTCACTAGGTCCAAAAATGGGAATGGAAGCTACTAGCTTATCTAGAACACTTAAATCACTTGAAGACAAGAAATTAATTGAAAGAAAACCTAACCCTAATGATGGGAGAAGTGTGCTTATTTATTTAACTGAAAGAGGCAAGGTTAATAGAGACGCTTCAAGAGTAGCTGTTTTAAAATTCAATCAAGCAATTAAGGACGATATTGGAGATGAAGCTTTTGAAAATTTTCATAATACAATTGAAAAAATTAATACTCTAATCAAAAATAAAAAAATATTCAATTTTTAAATCACTAAAGAATAAAAATGAAAAGAAATATAAAAAATGTTGCAATAATTGGATCTGGTGTTATGGGATCTGGCATAGCATGTCATTTCGCAAATATTGGAATTAATGTATTACTTCTTGACATAGCCCCAAATAAATTAAACGAAAAAGAAGAGAAACTTGGCCTTTCACTTGACAACAAAAAAGTCAAAAATAGAATAGTGAATGATATGTTCCAAAGGTGTATAAAATCAAAACCTGCTCCACTATATCATAAAAATTTTGCTAATAGAATTGAACTAGGTAATCTTACTGATGATTTACATAAAATAAGTAAAGTTGACTGGATTATTGAAGTAGTAACTGAAAAATTAAATATTAAGCAAATTGTGTTTAAACAAATTGAAGAGCACAGAACGAAAGGAACACTTATAACTTCAAATACCTCAGGAATTCCTATTAAGCTAATGAATGAGGGAAGATCTGAAGACTTTAGAAAGAATTTTGCAGTAACTCATTTTTTTAATCCACCTCGATACTTAAAATTATTTGAGATTATTCCAGGTCCTGATTGCGAGCCAAAAACAATTGAGTTTTTAAACGACTTTGGAGAAAGATTCCTTGGAAAAGATTCTGTTCTAGCTAAAGATACGCCTGGGTTCATCGGAAATAGAATTGGGACTTTTGGAATGGTAAACATTTTAAATAATGTTGGGAAATTAAATTTGTCAATTGAAGAAATTGATAAGTTGACTGGACCGATTATTGGAAGCCCAAAATCTGCTACTTTTAGAACAAGTGATGTAGTAGGCTTAGATACAACTGTAAATGTTGCAACTGGAATTTATGATAATTGTCCAAATGACGAATTTAGAGAAACTTTTAAGCTTCCAGAGTACATTTATAAAATGTTAGAAAATAACTGGCTTGGCTCTAAAACTGACGGTGGATTTTATAAAAGAGTTAAAGATGAAAATGGAAAATCAACTATTCTTTCTCTAGATTTAAAAACTTTAGAATATTCACCTGTTAAAAAAGTATCATTTGACACTTTAAATAGTGCTAAAAAAATTACTAAAGTCATTGATAGATTTTCAATATTAGTTAATGGAACTGACAAAGCAGGAGAGTTTTACAGATTCAATTTTGGTACTATGTTTTCATACATCCAAAATAGAATTCCTGAAATTTCAGATGAGCTATATAGAATTGATGATGCATTAAGAGCAGGGTTTGGATGGAAAAACGGGCCTTTTCAAATTTGGAATTCAATTGGTATAAAAAAAGGAGTTGAAATAATGGAATCTTTAGGGTATAAACCAGCTAAATGGGTTTCTGAAATGATAAATAATAATATTGACTGTTTTTATAAAATTGAAAATGGTAAAATTAGTTATTATGATTTGAACTCTAAATCTTTTCTTATTAAACCAGGTCAAGATTCCTTAATAATTCTTAATAATTTAAATAAAAGTTCAATCGTTTGGGAAAACAATGATTCAATAATTAAAGATTTGGGAGATGGTGTGTTGAATATAGAATTTAGAACTAAAATGAACACACTTGGACAAGGAGTATTAATGGGTTTAAATAAAGCTGTTGATTTAGCTGAGAAAAATTACAAAGGGATTGTGATAGGAAATGAAGGATCCCATTTTTCTGCAGGAGCAAATTTAGGAGCGATATTTATGGCTGCTGCCGAACAAGAATACGATGAAATTAATTTGGCAATAAAATACTTTCAAGACAGCATGATGAAGCTAAGATACTCTAACATTCCTGTTATTGCAGCTCCACACGGACTTACACTAGGGGGAGGTTGTGAATTAACTATGCATTGTGACAAAGCGGTAGTTTACAGTGAAAGTTATATTGGTTTAGTTGAAGTAGGTGCCGGGTTAATTCCTGGTGGAGGTGGCTGCAAAGAAATGGCACTAAGAGCTTCTAAAAAATTTAGCAAAAATGATGTTGAACTTAATGTTCTTCAGGAATATTTTTTAAATATTGGAATGGCTAAAACATCTACTTCTGCTCATGAAGCAATTGATTTGGGCTATTTAGAGCCAAATAATGATACAATAATAATGAATAAAAATCATCAAATCTCAATAGCTAAGAAGCAAGCAATTTTAATGTCGGACTATGGCTATTTACCACCCTGCAATGAAAAAAATATTAAAGTTTTGGGGAAACAAGCACTTGGAATGTTCATGGTTGGAACTGACACAATGAAAGCAGGAAAATATATTTCTGAACATGACCAAAAAATTGCAAATAAAATTGCTTACGTCATAAGTGGAGGAGATTTATCAAAAGCAACATTTGTAAATGAACAATATTTATTAGACTTAGAAAGAGAAGCTTTCCTTTCTCTTTGTTCTGAAAGAAAAACACTAGAAAGAATTCAGCATATACTAAAAACAGGTAAACCTTTAAGAAATTAAATTATGAAAGAAGCATATATAGTTAAAGCGTATAGAACTGCTGTTGGGAAAGCGCCAAAAGGATTGTTTAGATTTAAAAGACCTGACGAACTTGCATCAGAAACAATAAATCATATGATGAGTAAAATTCCTGAACTTGATAAAACCAGAATTGATGATGTAATAGTTGGAAATGCAACACCTGAAGCAGAACAGGGTTTAAATATAGGTAGAGTAATTTCTTTAATGGGATTAAAAGTTGAAGATGTTCCTGGTGTAACGGTTAATAGGTATTGTGCATCAGGTTTAGAAACTATAGCAATGGCGTCTGCAAAAATTAAATCTGGAATGGCTGAATGTATTATAGCTGGAGGAGTTGAAAGCATGAGCTTTATACCTATGGGAGGATACAAACCTGTACCAGACTATGCTATTGCCCAACAGGGTAAAGAAGATTATTATTGGGGAATGGGTTTAACTGCTGAGCAAGTTGCACAACAATTTAATGTTAATAGAGAAGACCAAGATGAGTTCGCATTAAATTCTCATTTAAAAGCAGTTGATGCTATTTCAAATGGTAAATTCAAATCTCAAATAGTTCCAATAAAAGTTGAAGAAACGTATCTTGATGAAAATGGAAAAAAATCATTTAGAGAATATACTGTTGATACTGATGAAGGACCAAGAAAAGACACAAATCTTAAGGTTTTAAATAAACTTAGACCAGTTTTTACCATGAATGGTAGTGTAACTGCAGGAAATTCCTCTCAAATGAGCGATGGTGCAGCTTTTGTATTGATAATGAGCGAGAAAATGGTTAAAGAGTTAAATGTTGAACCAATTGCTAGATTAGTTAACTATGCAGTTGCTGGTGTACCTCCAAAAATAATGGGAATAGGTCCTGTTAAAGCTATTCCGAAAGTTTTAAATCAAGCTAAAATGAATATTGATGACATTGAACTTATCGAACTAAACGAAGCTTTTTCATCCCAATCATTAGCAGTCATAAGGGAACTAAATTTAAACCCTGAAATAATCAATGTTAATGGGGGTGCTATAGCCCTTGGTCATCCGTTAGGATGTTCTGGAGCAAAACTATCTGTTCAATTGTTCAACGAAATGAGAGATAGAAAATCAAAATATGGAATGGTAACCATGTGTGTTGGAACAGGTCAAGGAGCAGCAGGAATTTATGAATTTTTAAAATAAAATATTGTTATGAGTACAAATGAAAAAAATATAACTAGAGGAGGTGAATTTATAATTAAAGAAACTGATTGTGAAAATGTCTTTTCACCCGAGGATTTTTCTGAAGAACAACTAATGATGAAGCAAGCCGTTTCAGATTTTATTGATAAAGAAGTTATGCCTCATCGTGAGAGATTTGAAAATAAAGATTATAAATTAACTGAAGATATTATGAAAAAAGCTGGAGACCTAGGCTTTTTAGGAGTAGCAGTTCCAGAAGAGTATGGTGGAATGGGAATGGGATTTGTTTCAACAATGTTAGTATGCGAAACTATATCAGGTGCTGTAGGTTCATTGTCAACAGCATTTGGTGCACATACTGGAATTGGAACAATGCCAATAGTTCTTTATGGAAATGAAGAACAAAATAAAAAATTTGTTCCAAAACTTGCAAGCGGAGAAATATTTGGATCATATTGTTTGACTGAACCAAGTGCTGGTTCAGATGCTAATAGTGGAAAAACAAAAGCAGTTTTGAGTGAAGATGGAACTCATTACAAAATTACAGGTCAAAAAATGTGGATTTCAAATGCTGGATTTGCAAAATTATTCATTGTTTTTGCTAGAATTGAAGATGATAAAAACATAACAGGATTTATAGTTCCAAACGAATCTGATAATGGAATTACATTAGGTGACGAAGAAAAAAAACTCGGTATACATTCATCATCAACTAGACAAGTATTTTTCAATGAAACAAAAGTGCCAGTTGAAAATATGCTTTCAGAAAGAGGAAGTGGTTTTAAAATAGCTGTAAATTCATTAAATGTAGGTAGAATAAAATTAGCAGCAGCTTGCTTAGATGCTCAAAAAAGAGTGACATCATATGCTGTGCAATATGCAAGCGAAAGAATTCAATTCAATACAAAAATTATTGATTTTGAAGCCATTAAAGAAAAAATTGCAATGATGGCTACGGACACCTACGTAGGTGAATCAGCAACATACAGAGCTGCAAAGGACATTGAAGATCGAATTAAGATTAGACATGATAGTGGTAATAATTTTCAGGAATCAGAGCTTAAAGGAGTAGAAGAGTATGCCATTGAATGTTCATTGTTAAAAGTAGCTATAAGTGAGGATATGCAGAATATTGCTGATGAAGGTATTCAAGTCTTCGGTGGAATGGGCTTTTCAGCAGAAACTCCAATGGAAGGTGCGTGGAGAGATTGTAGGATTGGTAGAATATATGAGGGTACTAATGAAATAAATAGAATGTTAAGCGTTGGAATGCTCATCAAAAAAGCAATGAAAGGTCACATTGATTTTATCAATCCGGCTACCAAAGTAGCTGATGAATTAATGGGAATTCCATCATTTGAAGTGCCTGATTTAACAAAATTATTTGCTCAAGAAAAATTAATATTAAAAAATCTTAAAAAGGTATTTTTAATGTTAGCTGGAGCTGGAATAAAAAAATTCGGAGAAAAACTAGAAGAGCATCAACAAATGTTGTTAGCAGTTTCAGATATTCTAATCGAAATATACATGACAGAATCTGCACTATTAAGAACTGAAAAAAATTGTAATAGACTTGGAAAAGAAACTCAAACTAACCAAATTGCAATGACTAAGTTATATCTATATAAAGCTGTCGATATAATACAATCAAAAGGAAAAGAAGTGATAGTATCTTTTGCTTCAGGAGATGAACAAAAAGGATTATTGATGGGGCTTAAAAGATTTACAAAATATTACGAATATCCTAACGTCATTAAATTAAAGAACAGTATTGCAGACAGATTAAAAGAAGAAAACAAATATTGTTTTTAATAAATTAAAAAATTTTACATTAAATTTAGGAATGAATTATTTCAAGATCATACCTATTTTAATTTTTACTTCGTTCTGTTATTCGCAAAGCGAAGAAAACTATTACAATATTATTGATTCAGTTTCCGAAAATAGAATTGAAAGTGATATTAAAAAACTAGTATCATTTGGAACAAGGCACACATTAAGTGACACTTTATCAAATACAACTGGAATTGGCGCAGCTAGAAGATGGATAAAGAAATCCTTTAAAGATATTTCCTCAAATTGCAATAATTGCCTGGAGGTTTTTTATCAAAAAAATTATTTCATTAAAAATAAAAGAAGGTTAATCAAAGATGTTTGGATTAATAATGTAATTGCTATTCAAAGAGGATTAGTAAATCCTAACAGATACATAATTATGAGTGGTGATATTGACAGTAGAGTCAGTGATCCTAACAACTATACCTCACCATCACCAGGTGCAAATGATAATGCCTCCGGAATGGCTGGGGTAATTGAAGCAGCTAGAGTATTAAGTAAGTACAAATTTGATAATAGTATCATATACGTTGGGTTGTCTGGTGAAGAACAAGGTCTATACGGTGGAGCTGGATTTGCTAATTATGCAAAAAAAAATAATTGGGAAATTATTGGAATATTAAATAATGATATGATTGGAAATATTGAAGGAGTAGATGGGGTAATTGATAATTTAAGTTTTAGAATATTCTCTGAACCCACTCCAGCTAATGAATCGGAAGTTTCTATTAAAAGAAGAAGATTTTATGGTGGAGAAGTAGACGGGAATTCAAGACAACTTGCAAGATATATTCATAATACTGTTCGTAAGTATATGCCAGAGATGAATCCAATGATGATATATAGATTGGACAGATTTGGAAGAGGAGGGCATCACAGACCATTTAATGATTTAGGATATGCAGGGGTAAGAATAATGGAGGCTCATGAAAATTACAACAGACAACATCAAGATATTAGAACTGAAAATGGTATTGAATATGGTGATGTTATCTCTGGTGTTAATTTTAAATATGCAAAAAAATTAACAGCAGTAAATGCAATAAATTTAGCAAGCTTAGCTTGGAGTCCTGAAGAACCTATAAATGTAAAAATTGGAGGAGCAGTAAAACCTTCTACGAAGCTTAAATGGGAAAAACCTAAAAACTCTAAAATATTAGGTTATAAAATATATTGGAGAAAAACCACCTCAGCTTTTTGGGAAAACAGTAGGTTTGTTGGAGATACTAATGAATTTACTTTAGAGGGAATAGTTATAGATAATTTTTTATTTGGAGTTTCCAGTGTTGGCACTAATAATCAAGAAAGTATCATAGTATTTCCAAAAGATGTAATCAATTAAATTTTGATACAATTTTACTAAAATTATCTGGATCTGTATCACCTTCAGTATTAAACAAAAGAACTTTTGAATCTTGGTTTAAATTAAGATGTTTTTTTAAATCATTAGGTTTTTCGAAGTCTAAAACTTTAATTAAACCTGCTAAACCAGCTGCACCAGATTCTCCTGAGATTATTTTTATATCATTTTCGATTGGATTATAAAATTGTCTCATCGCTTTCTTAACTTCTTCATCAGAAATTTTAATAACAGCATCACATCCGCTCTTAATAATTTCCCAAGCATTTTTGGAGGGAATTCCACAGTTTAAACCAGCCATAATAGTATTAAATGAAGTATTAGGAGACATCCTATTACCATTTTTAAAAGATTCAAAAATACCGCATGATTCTTCAGGCTCAACCAAAACTATTTTTGGACGATGTTCCTTGTAATGATTTAGATAATACCAAATACAAGAGGAAGCCCAACTTCCAACGCCACATTGCAAAAAAATTATATCAAATTTAGATTTAAAATTACTTTTATTTGGGAACTCAATTTCCTTAAAATGAGTTAAATATCCAGACATAATTAGAGATGGGATTTCTTCATAATTTTCCCATGAGGCATCTTGAACCAACTGCCAGCCATTTTCATCACATTTGTTAGATGCATACACACAAGTTTCTTCATAATTTAAATCAAGTTGATATACAATCGCATTATATGACTTAATAGCCTTAATTCTATTATTTGAAGTATCTCTTGGAACAAAAACAATTGCTTTTTTATTGAATTTTTGAGCAGCCCATGCTAAGCCTTTTCCATGATTACCATCCGTAGCCGTGCAGAACACATCAATGTTTGAGTTTTTTTTTAAAATCTCATAAAGTGCGTAAGTTGAACCCAAAACTTTAAAAGCGTCTAAATCAAATCTATCTGATTCATCTTTAACATAGATATTATTCAAGCCCAAATGATTAGACAAAGAATTTAGTTGAACAAGCGGAGTCTTATTGTAGTAATCTTGCTCAGTGTGAAATTTATAAGAGTTGCTATTTTTGAGTATTAAATGTGAAAGATTATTATCTAATTTATTTGAGCAATTATTAATAATAAAATCATTCATTAATCTAAGCTAAAACCATGTTTTTTCATCCATTCATCATTATATATTTTTCCTATATATCGACTTCCTGAATCATGTAGTAAAACTACAACAACATCATTTTTTTTAAAATTATGTTTTAGTTGTAAGACACCTTTAACAGCTGCACCACATGAGTTACCAGCAAAAATACCTTCTTGTTTAGCTAATTTTCTTGTATAAACTGCAGCATCTTCATCTGTCACTTTTTCAAAACCATCTATCAAATCAAAATTTACATTTTTAGGTAGAATATCCTCCCCTATTCCCTCAGTAATATAAGGGTATATTTCGTTTTGATCAAAAATTCCAGTTTCATGATATTTTTTAAATACAGATCCGTAAGTATCAATTCCCCATATTTTAATTTCTGGTTTTTTTTCTTTTAAAAATTTTGCTACACCAGAAATTGTTCCACCTGTTCCAACACCAACTACAAAATGTGTTATTTTACCATCAGTTTGTTCCCATATTTCAGGTCCAGTAGTTTCATAATGAGCAATTGAATTTGAAGGATTATCATATTGATTTACATACCAAGAATTAGGTGTTTCTTCTCCAATTCTTTTTGAAGTTGAATAATATGATTTTGGATCTTCAGGTTTTACGTTAGTAGGACAAACGACAACTTTAGCACCCACAGCTCTCAAAACATCAAATTTTTCTTTTGATTGTTTATCTGTTGAAACACAAATTAATTTATATCCTTTTACAATTGCCGCTAATGCTAAACCCATACCAGTATTTCCAGATGTACCTTCTACAATGGTGTATCCTGGCTTCAAGCGACCATCATTTTCAGCATCTTCTATCATTTTTAAAGCCATTCTATCTTTTATTGAACTACCTGGATTAAAAAACTCGACTTTTGCCAAAACTAAAGCATCAATATTCTTTGTTAAATTATTTAATTTTATTAGTGGGGTATTCCCAATTGTTTCTAATATATTTTTGTGATAGTTCATATAGCTTTGCAAATGTAATAATATACATGCTTATTACATTAATGTAAATTTCTTTATTTAGTTCTTATTGAATTAGATGGAGAGATTCTAGTAATGATATAGGATGGTATAACTAACATTAAGAAACAAAAAAACAATACACCTAAATTCAATGTAACAAGCGATATAAAATTAAAGTCAAATGGAAATTCAGACACATAATAAGTTTGAGGATCTAATTTTATAAATCCAGTAAGATTCTGAAAGAATATTATTCCAACCCCAATAAGATTTCCGATTAATAAGCCTAAGCCTATTAAATAAGTTCCATTAATTAAAAATATAGATCTAATTGATTTATTAGAAGCTCCAATAGTTTTAAGAATACCAATAATTGTTGTTTTTTCTAAAACAGTAACTAAAAGAGCTGTTATCATATTTATACCACCAACTAGAATCATAATAATTATTATCAGTAAAACATTGAAGTCAAACAAAGACATCCAATTAAAGATTTCCGGAAACTTTTCATTAATTGACATTACACTTATTTCAGGTGGTGTTTGATTGTATAAATCATCAGAAACATCATTTGTGTAAGAATATTTTTTTAAAAATATTTCTATATTTCCAAACTCATCTTTAGTCCACTTATTCATTTTTTGAATATGTCTTATATCACCCAAAAAATATACTTCATCAAATTCTGCAAGTCCAGAACTATAAATTCCTACAACTTTGAAAATTCTTTCATTAGGAATAGAGGTTGAACTTGATTTAAAAAAAGTAGCTTTAAATTTATCATCTAAATTGATTAATAATTTTTTTGATAAATTTTCAGAAATTAACACTTCATTAGATACATCGTTATTAAAAGATAGAACTCTACCTCTAGAAATATAATTTGAAAAATTTTCCCAGTTAAAATCTGCATCTATTCCTTTAAAAACAACTCCTTCAAAACTTTTATCTTTAATAATCAAAGCTGATTTATATGCTACTTTTTCAAAATATTTAATTTTATTATTGTTTAATAAATTATAATCAAAATCATTGTCCAATGGATTTATTGAGGAAAAAGAAGAATTATTTTCAAAGTCTGAAACGGATATATGTCCAAAAAAAGAAGAAACCTTGGACTCAATAGTTTTCTGTAGACCAACACTTGATGATATAGAAATAATCATCATCACAATTCCGATTACAATTGATAATATTGATATTTTTATTATTGGAGATGAAACGGTATTTTTATATGGCTTTGATTTAATAAATCTTTTAGCCATATAAGATTCAAAATTCATGTTTATGAAATTAAATTTAGTAAAATATAAAATTACCTTTTTTTTAATATTTAATGTATTATGTAACTTTTCTTTTTCTCAAAATACAAACTATAATAGCGTTGGAGCAGATGAAACCAACAATTACGTTGAAGATTTAACAAATTTAAAAGTAGGAATAGTTGGTAACCATACATCACTAATACACAAGAAAAAAGGAAAATATACTCATATTGTTGATTCATTAATTTCCTTAAACATTGAAATCAAAAGAATTTTTTCTCCAGAACACGGTTTCAGAGGCATAGCAGATGCAGGAGAACTAATTAATAATAAAATTGATTCAAAAACAGGAATTGAAATAATTTCATTGTATGGAAAAAACAAAAAACCTACAAAAAAACAGCTAAACGGAATAGATGTGTTAGTTTTTGACATTCAAGACGTTGGAGCAAGATTTTACACATATATCTCTACTCTTCACTATGTAATGGAAGCAGCTGCAGAAAACGATATTAAATTAATAGTTCTTGACAGACCTAATCCAAATGGTCATTACATTGATGGACCAGTAAGAAAATTAGAATTAAAAAGTTTTATTGGTATGCATCCAGTTCCAATTGTCCATGGAATGACAATTGGAGAATATGCTTTAATGATAAATAATGAAGGTTGGTTAAGTAATAAAGTTAAATGTGATTTAAAAATCATTCAAATGAAAAATTATAATAGATATTTGACTTATAAACTTCCTGTTAAACCTTCTCCCAATCTACCAAATCAAAAATCGATAAACTTATACCCTAGTTTATGTTTATTTGAGGGAACTAATATTAGTATTGGACGCGGAACAAATTTACAATTTCAAACAATTGGAAATCCAAACTGGGAGAACTATAATTTTACTTTTACTCCCAGGTCTATGCCTGGTGCAAAATATCCAAAACATATTAATTCTAAATGCTTTGGATTAGACTTAAGAAAACATAAAAAACTAAGTGAAATAAACTTAAAATGGCTAATATTAGCCTATAAAAATTCTAAAAACAAAACATCTTTTTTCCTAGAAAGCTTTGACAAACTAGCGGGGACATATGAACTAAAAAAACAAATAATTGATGGAATAAACGAAGAACAAATTAAAAGAAGTTGGAAAAATGATTTGAAAAAATTTAAAACTGTGAGAGCAAAATATTTATTGTATAACTAAGGAATATTTAAATATTTATGGGTCTGTAAAGATACTTTCCATTTGGGATTTTTCATTACATAATCCACAATAATTGGCATAACTTTTTCTCTTTTACTCCACTCAGGCTGAAGATATAACAAACAACTGCTTGAAACTTTTTTTGATTCATTTTCAGCAAATTTTAGATCATCTAAATTATAAATTACCATTTTTAACTCATCTGCTTTAGAATAAATTTTATTAATAGGGTTTTTATTTTTTTTTGGGCTCAAGCAAATCCAATCCCAATCTCCAGAAAGTTTATAAGCACCTGATGTTTCAATATGAGTTCTGATATTATTTTCTCTTAAAAGTTTTGTTATTGGACTCATATCCCACATTAAGGGCTCTCCACCAGTAATAACCACAGTATCAGAATTCTTTATAACGTCAGAGACAATATCATTAATACTTGTTGAAGGATGTGTCTTAGAATCCCAACTTTCTTTAACATCACACCAATGACATCCAACATCACAACCTCCCAGTCTAATGAAAAAAGCGGCTGAACCTTTGTGGTAACCCTCACCTTGGATTGTATAAAATGATTCCATTAAAGGAAGAAGAAGTCCCTTGTCAATTAATTCTTTCTGATTATTTAAATTCACTTNNACAAATATATAAGATAAAATCAATTAGTATTTAAACTAATTATTACATTTATTTAAATTTTAAAAAATGAAAAAATATCAATTAATTTCATTAATAATTTTTATCGTTGGATGTTCATCCAATGAATATAAAATCGAAAAGGGTAAAATCGGAAAATTAAATAATGAAATTAAAGTTAAACAACTTGATTCAATTTATAAAAATGATTCAATTGTAAAAAGGATTGGCGAAGGAGATTATATGTTTTCTGGTGATGATAAATATTTAGTTTTTGATACTAATAAAAATCACTTACTAACCTTAACTCCAAGAAATCAACATGACAATAACGAAACCATCGAAACCATCGAAATAATTAGTAATTTTTTTATAACAGACAATGGAGTAAATATTGAAAGTACTTTCGAAGCAATCGAAAAAAATCATAAAATAAATTCTATACAGAATACCATAAATAATTTAATTATCTATGTAGATGAAATTGATGCTTACTTTATTATTGATAAACAAAATTTGCCTTTAGATTTAAGATTAGGTACTGATAAAATAATTGAAAGTATAAATATTCCCCCTGAAAGTAAAATTAAAAGATTTATGATAGGTTGGGATTAAAAATATAAATATTGAAAAAAACACCTCCTTTCCACCTAGCAATTCCAGTAAACAATCTTGAAGAAAATAGAAATTTTTATAAAGATGTATTAGGATGTTTTGAAGGAAGAAGCAGTGATCACTGGGTTGATTTTGACTTCTTTGGTCATCAACTCGTTATTCATTTAGATAATACTAAAAAAAACATGAACTCTAATCCTGTTGATGGAAAAAATGTACCAATACCTCACTTTGGGGTTATACTAGAGTGGGAAATATTTCAAGAGTTTGCAAAAAAACTTAAAAAAAGAAAAATCGATTTTATTATTGAACCTTATCTAAGATTTAAAGGTTTAACTGGAGAACAATTTACAATGTTTTTTAAAGATCCAGCTGGAAATGCTTTGGAATTTAAATCTTTCAAAAATTCAAATCAAATATTTGCTAAATAGAAATTTTTCTGGAAAGTAAAGTGTTTTTTAACAACATAGCTATAGTCATAGGACCAACTCCACCAGGAACAGGTGTAATATAACTTGCTTTAGATTTAATTGACTCAAAATCTACATCTCCCTTTATTACGTATCCTTTTTTTGAATTATCATCTTTAACTCTAGTTATTCCAACATCAATTATAACTACTCCACTCTTTACCATATTACTTTTTACAAATTCAGGAATTCCGAGAGCGGAAACAATAATGTCTGCTTTTTTAGTATAGCTTTCTAAATTTACAGTTCTGCTGTGTACCACAGTAACCGTTGAATCACCAGCTTTTCCCTTACTATTCATTAAAATACTAATTGGCCGACCTACTATGTGACTCCTTCCAATTACAACAGTGTGTTTTCCTGATGTTTTAATTTCATATCTTTTTAAAAGTTCCATAATACCAAAAGGTGTAGCTGGAATAAAAGTTTCCATATTTAATGCCATTTTTCCAAAATTCGTAGGATGAAAACCATCAACATCTTTGTTAGGATTTATAGCCATTAAAATTTTCTCTTCATTTATATGTTTTGGCAGTGGTAATTGAACAATAAAACCATCTATTTCATTGTTGTTATTTAATAAATTGATTTGATCAATGAGTTTATTTTCAGTAATTGAAGATGGAAGTTTTACTAAAGTTGATTCAAATCCAACTTGGTTGCATGACCTAACCTTACTTCCCACATAAGTTAAACTAGCCCCATCTTCTCCAACAATAACTGCTGCTAAATGTGGAGGCCTTTGTCCTTTAGATTTAATTAAATCTACCTCTTTTTTAATTTCAAGTTTAATTTGATTTGATATTTCTTTTCCGTCTATAATTTTCATAATAATTTATTTCATTCCTTTCATCATTTGCATAAGCTTATTAGATCCTCCACTTTGCATCATTTTCATCATTTTTGACATTTGCTCAAATTGTTTTAATAGCTTATTAAGTTCTTGAATTTCTAATCCACTTCCTTTTGATATTCTTTTCTTTCTACTATTATCAATAATTTTTGGATTTGAACGCTCTTTTGGTGTCATGGAATAAATTAAAGCTTCGATATGTTTAAATGAATCATTATCAATGTCAGCATCTCCAACGGCTTTACTAGCTCCAGGTATCATACCTACCATATCTTTAATATCCCCCATTTGTTTTATTTTTTTTATTTGATCTAGAAAATCATCAAGACCAAATTGACTTTTTGCAATTTTTTTACTTAAAATTCGTGCTTGTTTTTCGTCATAAACATTTTGTGCTTTTTCAACTAATGAAACAATATCACCCATTCCAAGTATTCGGTCTGCCATTCTTTCTGGATGAAAAACATCAATTGCATCCATTTTTTCACCTGTTCCAATAAATTTTATTGGCTTATCAACTATCGATTTTATTGATAAAGCTGCACCTCCTCTAGTGTCACCATCAAGTTTAGTTAATATAACACCATCAAAATTTAATATATCATTAAAGGTCTTGGCTGTATTAACAGCATCTTGACCCGTCATTGAATCAACAACAAATAAAGTTTCATTAGGATTAACCGCATCATGAATATTTTTTATTTCATTCATCATTTCATCATCCACAGCCAATCTTCCAGCAGTATCTATTATAACTAAATTTTTTCCAATTTTTTTTGCATGTAAAATTGAATCTGAAGCAATTTTTACTGGATTTTTTTCTAACTCGTCGCTGTATACATCAACTCCAATTTGACCACCAAGAATTTTTAATTGTTCTATAGCAGCTGGTCTATATACATCACAAGCTACTAACAAGGGATTTTTGTTTTTTTTAGCTTTTAAATACTTTGATAATTTTCCAGAAAAAGTAGTTTTTCCTGATCCTTGCAATCCAGACATTAAAATAACAGTAAATGAATTAGAAAGGTTAATTCCTTCTGCATTACCACCCATTAATTGAGTTAATTCATCCTTTACAATTTTGACCATTAGTTGACCAGGATTAACAGTTGTTAAAACATTTTGTCCAATGGCTTTATTTTTAACATTAATTGTAAATTCTTTTGCTGTTTTAAAGTTTACATCGGCCTCAAGTAAAGCTCTTCTAACTTCTTTTAATGTTTCCGCAACATTAATTTCTGTTATTTTTCCTTGTCCTTTTAAAATTTTTAAGGCTGAGTTTAGCTTATCTGTTAAATTATTAAACATTTGGATCTTTATTAAATTACATTTTATCAGGAACTTTTATTCCAAGTAATAGCATTGAAGATTTAATAATTAAACCGACTTTGTAGCTTAGGCTTAATCGGAATAATTTGACTTCATTATTTTCAATTTTTGAAATTTTTGTTGTTTGATAATAAGAGTTAAAAGCTTTTACTAATTCATATGTGTAATTGGCTATTAAAGCAGGATTCAAATTATCAGCAGAAGATTTTATTAAACCTGGATATTGAGTTAATAATTTTAATATTAATTTCTCTTTTGTATTAATGTCTAAATTATCATTTACTGAACTATTTTCATAAACCTCTCTTGTCAAAAGTGATTGAATTCTTGCATATGTATACTGGATAAAAGGTCCTGTATTTCCATTAAAGTCAATAGAATCATTAGGATCAAACAAGATTCTTTTTTTCGGATCAACTTTAAGTATGTAATATTTCAAAGCTCCGAGACCAATCGTGTGATTTAGTGTGTTTTTTTGATCATTACTCAGTCCATCAAGCTTTCCAAGATCACTAGATAGTTTAGAAGCATTATTAACCATTTCTGAAATTAATTCATCTGCATCTACAACAGTACCTTCTCTACTTTTCATCTTTCCTGAGGGTAAATCTACCATGCCATAACTTAAATGAAATAAATGATTTGACCATTTAAAACCTAGTTTTTTTAAAACCTTGAACAAAACATTAAAATGGTAATCCTGTTCATTTCCTACAGTATATATTAATCCATTCATCTCAGGATTGTCCCTGTATCTTTTGTAAGCTGTTCCTAAATCTTGTGTCATATAAACAGAGGTACCATCAGATCTTAACAACAACTTCTCATCAAGACCTTCATCAGACAAATCAATCCAGACAGAATTGTCATCTTTTTTATAAAAAATCTGTTTTTCTAAACCTTGTTTAATTATCTCTTTTCCAATAAGATAAGTGTCGCTTTCATAATATAATGAGTCGAAATCAACTCCAAGATCGTTATAAGTTTTGTTAAAACCTTCGTATACCCATCCGTTCATTAATTTCCAAACATTAATAATTTCTTTATCACCTGCTTCCCATTTTCTTAATAAATCTTTGGCTTCAATAAAGATTGGAGATTTTTGTTCAGCTTCCGTTTTTGACAAACCACTGTTAATTAATTCTTTAATTTCTCTTTTGTATATTTTATCAAAAAGAACATAATATTTTCCAACAAAAAAGTCCCCTTTTTCGTTCATGTTTTTAGGAGTTTTATTTTCTCCAAACTTTAACCATGCAATAATTGATTTACATATGTGTATCCCTCTATCATTTATAATTTGAGTTTTATTAACTCTTTTTCCAGAGGCCTCTAAAATATTTGACATTGAATATCCAAGTAAAATATTTCTAATATGTCCCAGATGAAGGGGTTTATTAGTATTTGGGGATGAGTACTCTACTAAATATAGCGGACTATTTTTTTTTGGAATTATAAATCCAAAATTATCATCACTTAAACAGTTATTTAAAAATTCTAAATAATAAAATGATGAAATAGAAAGGTTTAAAAATCCTTGAATAACATTAAATCCAGTTACGTATTTAGAATTATTTACTATAAACGAACCTAACTCATTACCTAAATTTGAAGGACTTTGTCTTAAAACTTTGACAAGGGGAAAAATAACAAGTGTTAAGTCTCCCTCAAAATCTTTTTTTGTAAGTTGAATTTCAAAATCTTTAAAGTCAATATTATACTTTAATTTAACATATTCTGAAAATTTAGACTGTAAAATTGTATTAATATTCATTAATTTAATTTGAAGTAAATATAATTATAAAATGAATAAATTATTTTTTTGATTCGTTTATATTTGAAATTAATAATTTGATTAAATGTTAAGAAATGTTTCCTACAATAATTCTATAATAAAATCTGAAATCAATGATCTGTTAGGTAAACCTTTTTCAATTTTTGAAAGAATTAAACTCGGTGGAGTAGGTTCTCCAAAATACTTCATATTACAAACAGATACTAAAATCAACAATCTATTAAACTTAGACAACAATACTAACCAATGTAATATTGAGTTAAGACCAAAAGGAATAATAATAAGTTTTAGATCATTATTAGAGACTTATGGTCTAGTGGTTCCTTATTATAAATTAAAGTTATTCAAAGGGCAATCAAATGTGTATTCAATATATATTGATGAATTTTTTATTAAAATCTTGGCAAATAAGAAAAATGAACATGAATTCATTAAGAAGTTAAATAAATTTAAATCAACTAATTAAATACTTCTGCAATCATACACCTAACGCTTCCTCCACCACAATTTTCTATTGTTTCAACGCTGGAGTGTATAATTTTTGAGAATTTTTCTATTTTTTTAATTTGATTTTTAGTGAGTGATTTGTAAGCCTTGCTACTCATAATAAGAAAACTATTATTTTGAAAAACTAACTCTATCATATTACCAGCAAAAGAATTTAATTGATTTTCATTAATCTCAATTATTTCTTTATTATCATCTTCTAAGCTTTTTAAAACAATTTGCTTATCAATTTGAGAATCAACAGAATCTAAACAAATTATCGAATATTTATTAGCTATGCACATCATTACATTAGTATGATATATTAGTTTTCTTTCTTTATCAATACTTTGATAAGACTTAAAAATAATAGGCATATAATTAAATTCATCACAAAATTCTTCAACCAAAATCTCAGATGTTCTTTCAGACAAAGAGCAATAGGATTTTTTATTTAATCTATCCAAAACCATACTCCCTGTTCCTTCAAGAAATAAATTATAATTTTCAGCCTCACTGTAATCATTAACAAAATCAATTTTAATTCCCTTGCTTTCAATAAATTTTATGATTTTATCATTTCGTTCAAGTCGTCTGTTGTGAGCATACATTGGGTATATTGCTATTCTTTTATTAGAATGGAAACTTATCCAATTATTAGGGAAAATAGAATCAGGTGTATCTTGAACTAAATCATCTTGAAAAACATTTACTGGAATTCCGTTTGAAAGCAAAAGACTTACTAAATTATCAAATTCTAGACATGCTTTTTCTAAAACTTGCGTATCATTTAAGTCGGTGTTTTTTTGAAAATAGTTATTTGAAGCTGTTTGAGAATTCATTCTAAAACTAGAGGGTCTTACCATTAAAATTGAATGGATATTATTCATCATATCTAATTAAGGGTAGCGATGAACATCTAAAAAGTCCTTCTTGTTTAGAAACTTCTGACAAATCAACTTCTTCAACTATTATATCATGATTCTTCAACCAGTTATTTAATCTCTTGAACTTAGGTTGAGAAATAACTGTTTCATGATTAATTGACAAAACATTACTTGTCATATCATACATTTCATTTTCAGAAATTTCAAAAATATTATGTTTACCAAAAAATTCTATTAGCCATAAATAATCATTTTTATAAGTAAATGCATCAGGATGAATTATAGCTTTATTTTTAGCGATAATTTGTAAACAACAATCTAAATGAAGTATGTTTTTTTTTGGGTTGGTTAATGATTTATTTAGGTGAATACCTTTTACTTTTTTTTCTGGAAAAAATTTAGTTAAATAATCTACTGCAGCTTTATTTGTTCTAGCTGTAAATAAATCACTGTAATCTTCAAAGTTATAATACCCAACAAAAATAGTGTTGGAATGGTATAGTACATCCCCTCCCTCAATATGAATATTTTTTGGCATAGTTACTATTCTATTGTCAAAATTAGATAGAATTGAACTTATTCCTTGGAACTCCTTTGCTCTTTTAGGAAGAATATTTGATTTAAAAAAAAATTTATCAATAACAAAACCTATATCTCTTGTAAAAATTTGATTGTAATCTTCTATTAATTTAGGTCTAAAAATATTAACATCATATTTTTTCAACACATCTACAAAATTTTCTAATTCTTTGACCATATCTAATTCTAAAGGATATGTTCCTTTTTTCAAATTTTCAATTGATTTTGGGTCGTAAAGCTCACTTAAAACAGGAATAGAACCTAAGCTATCTGCAATACCTATAATTACTGATCTTAGTCTGGAAGTTTCACCGCTAACTAAAAATTCCATAATTCAAAAAATAAAAGTTTATCTTGATTTAATATCAGTAAAAGATCTTTGATTTTTACCAATATAAACTTGTCTAGGTCTTCCGATAGGTTCTTTTCTTAATCTCATTTCTCTCCAATGAGCTACCCATCCTGGCAACCTTCCAAGAGCAAACATAACGGTAAACATTTCAGCTGGTATGTCCAAGGCTTTATAAATAATTCCTGAATAAAAATCAACATTTGGATAAAGTTTTCTATCAACAAAATACTGGTCTTCTAATGCCTCTTTTTCTAATCCTTTAGCTATATCAAGAATAGGGTCGTCAATTCCTAGATCTTTAAGAACTTCATCAGCAGCAACTTTAATTATTTTAGCTCTTGGATCAAAATTTCTATATACTCTATGCCCAAATCCCATAAGTCTAAATGGATCAGACTTGTCTTTAGCTTTAGACATATATTTCTTTGTATCTCCGCCATCTTTGTTTATAGCTTCAAGCATTTCTATTACAGCTTGATTAGCTCCTCCGTGTAACCTTCCCCATAAAGCAGATATTCCAGCAGAAACAGATGCAAATAATCCTGCATAAGACGAACCAACAATTCTAACTGTGGAAGTAGAACAATTTTGTTCATGATCTGCGTGTAAAATCAATAATTTATTTAACGCACTAACTACAGTTTGATTTTGAATATATTCTTTATTGGGTCTTTGAAACATCATTTTAGCAATATTTTCAACATAACCTAAAGAAGTGTCTCCATATTCAAGAGGCAATCCTTTTCTTCTTCTGTATACCCAAGCTACTAAAACAGGTATTTTAGCTAATAAATTAAGAATAGCATCATACATATCTTCATCATCATCAATATCAACAGCAGAGGGATCAAAAGCTACTAGCCCACTCGTTAGAGAAGAAAGAATACCCATAGGATGAGCAGATTTAGGAAAACTATTTAATATAATTCGTAAGTCTTCATCTATTATTGATCTTTCTTTAATATCATCGGAAAGTTTTTCTAATTGTTGTTTATTAGGTAATTCACCAAATATTAATAAATAAGCAACCTCTAAAAAATCTGCTTTATTAGCTAATTCTTCAATTGAATAGCCTCTATATCTTAAAATGCCTTTTTCACCATCTAAAAACGTTATGGCACTTTGACAAGATCCAGTATTTTTAAAACCTGCATCAATTGTAATTAAATTAGCATCTAACCTTAATTTACTTATATCCAAAGCAACCTCATTTTCAGAACCAGTAATTAAATCTAGATCATGGACTTTATTATTTACACTAAGTGTTGCTTTATTTTTCATAGTTGTTATTATTTAAATTTAGTGAAACATTTAAAATTTAACATTAAAAGCTTCTTTTTTTGGGTAAAATGCTTTATCTCCTAACTCTTCCTCAATTCTTAACAGTTGATTATATTTTGCGATCCTATCGCTTCTTGAAGCTGAGCCAGTTTTAATTTGACCTGTTGATAATCCGACTGCTAAATCAGCAATAGTATTATCTTCTGTTTCACCCGACCTGTGGGACATCACACTCGTAAAACCAGCAGCATGAGCCATATTTACAGCATTAATAGTTTCTGTAAGAGTTCCAATCTGATTAACCTTTATTAAAATTGAATTAGCTATATTATTTTCTATTCCGTTACTTAATCTTTCAACGTTTGTAACAAATAAATCATCTCCAACGATCTGGACTCTATCACCACATATTTTAGTTAGGTGAGCCCAACCGTCCCAATCGTTTTCATCCATTCCATCTTCAATTGATACAATAGGGAATTTAGATGATAAATCAGCTAAATATTCAGCTTGTTGTTTAGAGTTTAGTACTTTTCCATCTTTTCCTTCAAAAATTGAATAATCATACACTCCGTTTTTATAAAACTCAGACGAAGCACAATCCAAAGCAATCATAACTTGCTTTCCAGCTTGATATCCAGATTTTTCAATGGCTTTTATAATTGTATTTAAAGCATCTTCTGTACCATTAAGTTTTGGTGCAAAACCACCTTCATCTCCAACTGAAGTTGTCAAGCCTCTATCTTTGAGAATCTTTTTTAAATTGTGAAAAATTTCTGAACCTATCTTCATTGCTTGAGTAAAACTTTCAGCTTCAACTGGCATAATCATAAACTCTTGAAAAGCTATAGGGGCATCTGAATGTGATCCTCCGTTAATAATGTTCATCATTGGAACCGGAAGCGTAGTGCTCTTGTCATTAGAAATATATGTATGTAAAGAAATTCCTTTGGAGTTACTAGCAGCTTTAGCTAATGCTAGAGATATACCTAAAATCGCATTGGCTCCTAATTTTGCTTTATTTGGGGTTCCATCAATTTTAATCATCAAATTATCAATATTTTCTTGATCAAATACTGAAAGACCAATTAATTCTTTTGCTAATACGTTATTTACATTAGAAACAGCATTTAAAACACCTTTTCCCATGTAATCTTTACCACCATCTCTTAATTCAACTGCTTCATGTTCTCCAGTTGAGGCACCAGAGGGTACAGCAGCTCTACCCAAAATACCATCGTCAGTTAATATATCTACCTCAACAGTTGGATTTCCTCTAGAATCAAAAATTTGTCTAGCTTTAATTTTACTTATTTTACTCATTAATATTAGATTTTATTAGTTCAATAAATTGATCAAAAAGATAATTAGAATCATGAGGACCCGGACTTGCCTCAGGATGATACTGAACTGAAAAACAATTTTTATTTTTTATACTTATTCCTGCTATTGTATTATCATTTAAATGTAAATGTGTTATTTCTACATCTGTATTTTTTTCAGCTTCAGTTTTATTAATAGCAAACCCATGGTTTTGAGAAGTAATTTCACCTTTTCCAGTAATTAAATTAATAACAGGATGATTAATTCCTCTGTGTCCATTATGCATTTTATAAGTAGAAATACCATTTGCTAGAGCAATTACTTGGTGACCTAAACATATTCCAAATAAAGGCTTATTAAGATTTAAAATTTCTTTAGCAAGATTAATTGCAGAAGATAATGGTTCTGGATCGCCTGGGCCATTTGAAATAAAATATCCATCTGGATTCCAACTAGACAAATCCATAATTGAAGAATTGTAAGGGAAAACTTTAATATATGCACCCCTATTTGCTAAGCTTCTCAGTATATTTAATTTAATACCAAGATCTAAAGCTGCAATTTTAATAGTAGAATTAGGGTCTCCAAAAAAATATGGTTTTTTAGTTGAAACTTTAGAAGCCAACTCAAGACCTTTCATTGAAGGAGTTTTCAATAAATCTAATTTTAATGTTTCAATAGAGTTAATATCAGTTGAAATAACTGCGTTCATAGCTCCATTATCACGTATGTGAGAAACCAATGCCCTTGTATCAACGTCCGAAATAGCTACAATGTTATAATCAATAAATAAATTCTGTAAAGAATTGTTGGCAGCAGGTCTAGAATAAGTATTATTAAAATTTTTACAGATTAAACCTGCAATTTTAGGTGAATTAGATTCAATATCTTTTTCACTGACTCCATAGTTTCCGATATGAGCATTAGTAGTCACCATAAGTTGACCATAATACGAGGGATCAGTAAAAATTTCTTGATAACCTGTCATTCCTGTGTTAAAACACAATTCACCAAAAGCCGAACCTTTAACTCCAAGTGCTTTACCAAAAAAAACAGTTCCATCATCTAAAAGAATAAATGCTTTTTCTAATTTTTTGTTGTTTTTCATGGGTTCCAAAAATAATACAAAAAAAGGGATAAACAGAATGTTTATCCCTTATAATTGATAAAAATTATAAATAATATAGTTATTTTAAGAATCAGTTTCTTTTTTATCAGAATCTGATTGATTTGTTTCATTATTCTTATTTTCAAGAGTTTCTTCTTCAACAACTGGAGCTGCCTCTTCAACAACTGGAGCTGCTTCTTCAACAACTGGAGCTGCTTCTTCAACAACTGGAGCTGCTTCTTCAACAACTGGAGCTGCTTCCTCAATAATAGCATCAGATTTTTTAGATGATTTTTTTCTTCTTCTAGTTTTCTTAGCAGAATCCGGTCCAGAATTATAAATAGTATTATAATCAACCAATTCAATCATTGCCATACTAGCGTTGTCACCAAGTCTGTTTCCTAGTTTAATAATTCTAGTATAACCACCTGGTCTATCACCAATTTTAACAGAAATATCTCTAAACAACTCTGTTACTGCGTATTTATTTTTCAAGTAACTAAAAACAATTCTTCTGTTGTGAGTTGAATCAGATTTTGATTTAGTAATCAAAGGTTCTATATACTTTTTTAAAGCTTTTGCTTTAGCAACAGTAGTATTTATGGATTTATGTTCAATTAAAGAACAAGCCATGTTAGCTAACATGTATTTTCTATGGGGAGTTTTTCTTCCTAAATGTGCTATCTTTTTTCCGTGTCTCATAATATTTAATTATTCTTTATCTAATTTATATTTAGATAAATCCATTCCGAAATTTAGGCCTTTAACTATAACCAGTTCTTCTAGTTCTGTAAGTGATTTTTTTCCAAAATTTCTAAATTTCATTAGGTCACTTTTATTAAATGATACTAAATCACCTAAAGTATCAACTTCAGCAGCTTTTAAGCAGTTTAAAGCTCTAACAGAAAGATCCATATCAATTAATCTAGTCTTTAAAAGCTGTCTCATGTGCAAGGATTCCTCATCATAAGTTTCAGTTTGAGCAATTTCATCAGCCTCAAGTGTAATTCTTTCATCAGAAAATAACATAAAGTGATGGATTAAAGTTTTTGCTCCTTCAGTCAAAGCATCTTTAGGATGAATTGAACCATCTGTTATAATTTCAAAAATTAATTTTTCATAATCGGTTTTTTGTTCTACCCTGAAATTTTCGATTGTGTATTTTACATTTTTGATAGGAGTAAAAATAGAATCCATAAATATAGTCCCAATTGGAGCTCCAACTTTTTTATTTTCTTCTGCTGGAACATATCCTCTACCTTTTTCAATAGTAAGTTCTAAATTAAAACTCACGTTTTTTTCTAAATTACAAATAACTAGGTCTGGATTTAGAACCTGAAAGCCCGAAATATATTTTTGCAGATCACCAGCTAAAATTTGTTCTTGACCTAAAATAGAGATAGTTACATTTTCGTTATCAACGGTATCGATTTGTCTTTTTAAACAAACTTGTTTTAAATTTAAAATTATTTCTGTTACATCCTCAACTATTCCTGGAAGAGATGAGAATTCATGATCAATATTTTCTATTTTAACAGATGTAAAAGCAAACCCTTCAAGAGAGGATAACAAAACTCTTCTTAATGCATTACCAACTGTCAAACCGTATCCTGGTTCAAGAGGTCTAAACTCGAACTTACCTTCGAATTCAGATGAATCAATCATTATAACTTTGTCTGGTTTTTGAAAATTAAATACTGGCATAATTAAAATGTTTTTTTATTTCGAATATAATTCGACGATTAATTGTTCTTTAATATTTTCTGGAATTTGTGCTCTTTCTGGAACGGAAACAAAAGCTCCTTCCATTCTGTCACTATTCCACGAAATCCATTCGTAAACGGATGAATTATTGGATAATGAATTCTCTATTGAAGAAATCGTTTTTGATTTTTCACGAACACCAATAACTTCTCCAGCTTTTATTGTTCTTGATGGAATATTACAAAGTACTCCGTCAACTGTAATGTGTCTATGACTTACTAATTGTCGAGCAGCGCTTCTTGATGACGCAATTCCTAATCTATAAACAATATTATCTAATCTAGACTCACATAGTTGAAGCAATACTTCACCTGTTACACCTTTACTTTGATTAGCCTTTTTAAATAAGTTTCTAAATTGTCG
>ENA-UZWZ01001528-UZWZ01001528.1-metagenome-genome-assembly--contig:-Day-4-25m-contig-1528_pt1 | contig 30087 bp, 26 predicted proteins | sample MGYA00260346_ERZ794906 | MGnify/ENA metagenome assembly ERZ794906 | reverse complement strand
GTCTGAACACCAGTCCAGAATCCGACCATCGCATTACCGCTGAGGGTGATCGATGTGTCTGCACCCTGGTTCAAGGTCCATGTTTCACCCATGGCATTTGGGGTGGATGCCGTGAAGTCACCTACTATACATGACGCAGTGTCGGTGAATGGAGCATTTCCGGCTGAAGCAGCATTGACGTAGATGTCACCGTTGGTCACATGATCAAAACTGTAGTCCTGTAGGTGAAATGTATAGCGGTCATTATAGATACCCGCACCTGATTTATCATTGGCAGCTGCAGCCCAATATTCAGGGTAATCTCCAAAGCTGGCTGAAGAAGGGTTTGGACCCACTCCCATGTGTCCAATACTTGCTGAATCAACCGCCCAGGTTTTAGAGGAGCCACCTGTTAAAAGGTTGAAGATAGGGCTGCTTACCAAGCTGGGGTCATCTTGGATGATTACAACATCCTGAGAGCTACTTGCGCTACCACCAGAGTTTTGAACTGTTAAGGTTACGGTGTAAGTGCCTGCGAACGGGTAGGGGCTTGTAGCGCTAGTTCCTTCGCCAGTCGCACCATTTCCAAAATCCCAGGATGCTTGTAGCGTTGCGTTATTGGCAGTGAATTCAATGATATTCTGATTACTTGCCGAGGGCATGAAGGTGAATTCTGCATCTTCTGCTGTAGGAGGATCGCCCAGAGATGGCTTTTTTTCACAGCTGACGGAAATGAGAAGGGTCATGGCTAAAAGGGTCCAGTTTTGGCGCCAAATGCTAGTGGGTGCATTCATGGTTTTGAGGTTTTAGATTGATTTGGTTAATGAACGTTTTAATATCCAGAGTTTTGGCTCCAGATTCCTCCGGCTAGATCAATTTCCACCTGAGGGATTGGAAAAATTTCATGCTTCCCAACTTGGAAGTTGGTAATAGATTGTGCTGCTTGACCACTGCGTAACAGGTCCCAAAAGTGAAGACCTTCTCCGGATAGTTCGAGGCGGCGTTCGGTGAAGATATCTGCTAGCAAGGCACTGCCTCCTGAGACCCGGGCTGGCATGTTGACACGAGCCCGAACACTATTCACATAGGAAAGTGCTTGGCCATCATTTCCCTCCTGAACATTTGCTTCTGCTGCCATCAATAGGACATCGGCATAGCGAATGACTTTGTAATTCAGAGGAGATGTAAGGTCGTTGTCGGGTAGGCCCAATTCTGCTTGACGCTTGATGTACTTATTGTTGTAGAAGCCCGTATGACCGCCACCGCCAATGGCATAGGAGATGCTGCTTGCATTTGGCTGAGCTGCGATGAAGGCATCCAAGTCCAGGATGGTGGCATCACGGCGTATATCAGTGGAATCAAAGGCATCATATAGGTCTTGGGTAGGTAAGTTGTAGCTATTGCCATCACTGTAAAAAGGTCCAACGTATTGCCGTATGCCGTTAAAGCCAGCAGCTGCATTCCCTTCCAAACAGACCATGCAGCCGTAGCCACCCCCTTCAAGTCCAGAATACTCAATATCAAAGACGGTTTCGCTATTATTTTCATTTGCGGCAAACCACAGGGTGTCGTAATCTGCCACTAAGGCATACCCACCAAAGTTGATGACTGAATCTAAACTGATTACAGCCTCAGCATGCTTGCCTTGATACAATTGAACCTTCCCTAACAGCGCAAGTGCAGCTCCCTTGTCGACTCGGCCTTTCTCGGGGTTGCTCCAGGGCAGGGTAGAGGAAGCAAAGCGCAAATCAGATTCGATTTGAGCATAGACTAAACTACGAGGGCTTCGATCCAACTTGGTCACTTGATCTGCACCTAGGCGCTGGTCTATGACAAGGGGCACATCGCCAAAATATTTTGTCAGTTCAAAATAGTAGTAGGCTCGAAGGAAGCGTGCTTGGCCCAAAATTCCGTTTTTCCCTTGAAAGTCAATCTTGTTCTGGAATTCCATCATATAGTTGACCCGAGCAATCCCTGCATAGTTCCACCGGAAAATACTTCGGAGTTCATTGTTGACAGCATTGTGGGTCATGCCCTCAATCTGATGAAGGCCTTCCGTGTCAGTCACACTTTCACCTCCAGCAATGGCATTGCCGGAAGCGATTTCACCAATCCATTGCGTCAGGTATGAGGTTTGTAGTAAGTCATAGGCCGCAGTAAGGGCCATCTCATAATCGGAAGGCTGATTGAAGTAGTTTTCTGCGTCTTGGACATAGCGAGGCTGAACGTCCAGGAAGTTTTCACAGCTACCTATCGTCATGGCAATGAAACTAAACAGCACGAGGGAATTAGACCGTGTTTTCATCGCTTAGAATTGTAAAGTTAAACCGAACATGAAGGTGCGAGCCTGAGGGTAGAAGCCGTAGTCGACTCCAGCTGCTAAAACGCCCCCAAAGTTTCCTATGTCAGGATCAAACCCTGAGTAGCCCGTAAGGGTGTAGAGGTTGTTGGCTGAGAGGTACGCACGAACCTTTTTGGCTCCCATGGTTGCAGAGAGGCTTTTTGGGAGCGTGTAGCCCATCTGTAGGTTTCGCACACGCAAGAAATCACCTTTCTCTACAAAATAGTCTGAAAAGACCGTGTTCCGAGTGAGGGAAGTGGTCAGCCGGGGTACGGAGGTAGAACTACCATTGCCTGTCCATCGACCAATTGTATAGTCCAGCATGTTAGCGTAGGGCTGTTGACGTTCATAGTTTCGAATAATCTCTTGACCCAGGGCAGCATAGATATTTGTGCTCATATCCCATGCCCTGTAGCGATAACTCAGATTCAGGCCAAAGGTTAAGTCGGGGATAGGTGAACCAATCTGAGTTTTGTCGGAGTTGTCACTGAAATTGATTGTGCCGTCGCCGTTGATATCTACAAAACGGAGGTCACCAACACGAGCGCCAGCTTGCACAATGCTACTGTTGTCAATTTCTGCTTGGCTCTGGAAAATGCCATCTGTTACAAAGCCATGAAAATACCCAATAGGGAAGCCCGCCTCAAATCGTGTGGCCACATTGCCGCCTACCCCAAATCCCGCGCCGGGGATGAATTCCACCCCATCAGGTACAATAAGAACCTTGTTCTGGAGCAGTGTCATGTTGAAATTGGCGCTGAAACCCCAAGGTAGAATAGGTTTGGTGACATAGCCTAGCTCCATTTCTAGACCTCGGTTGCGTACATCACCTGCGTTAATGAACGGAGGGTAGCCTCCTGCACTGTAAGTGCCTAATACGCCAGAAACTTCCGGCTGGAATAGGAGGTCACTGGTGCGTTTTACGAAGGCATTCAAACTCACATTGAAGCTGTTACGAATGCGCATGTCCAACCCAATATTGGCTTGCTTGGTGCTTTCCCATTTAAGGTCAGGGTTAGAGGCGCGGCCAATGGCGACACCTGGGGTAAGAAGATCGTTGAATGGGTAGACTCCTTCGCCATTGAGTAAGGCTCGGTAGGCGAAATTAGGAATTTGGTCATTTCCTGCCACGCCATAGCTGACGCGTAATTTGGCAAAGTCCACTTGGTTAGAAAAACCGTAGTCTGGCTCATCTGAAATGATCCAGGCACCTGAAATGGCAGGGAATAATCCCCATCGTGCATTGGGGCCAAATTTAGAGGAGCCATCGCGGCGAAGCACGCCTGAAAAGAGGTAGCGCTTCTTGAATGCGTATTCTGCGCGGCCAAAAGCAGAAAGCAATCGTTCTTCGAAGAAGAAGCTGCTCGCACCGTTTAAATAGCCTCCAGCCGCTTGGCTGGCTGAAATGTCAGCATAATCCCAGCTGTTATTCGGGGTGTTAAAAGCCCAGGCACCTAAGCCTTGACCTTGACGGGTAAACACGCTCGTGCCAACCGTGCCCTTGAGGCTGTGATTCTCACTAAACTGTCGATCGTAGTTCAGGTAGGATTCAAAGGCTAAATCTCCATAGGTATCTCGGTGCTGATAGACACTCGCTCCACGCTCCAGGGAAAAGCCGTCTGCCAGAACCATCAATGGGGCATCTAGGTTAGCATTTAAGGCAGTGTTTTGAGCTTTTCCGGGTCCGTACCAAACCAGAGGAGAGAATACGCGACCATCAACCAATGCGTAGTTGTAATTGAACCTGTTGGTCCATGTAATGTGGTCTGAGAGATCCCAGACAAGCTCTTCCTTGCCTACAAATTTGTTCACTCGGCCAACGTTGAAGGTGTTTGCCATTTGAGCCAGAGGGTTAATGATATCTCCCACCAGGGCCAAGTAGCTATAGCGTCCATCTTCCTCTCTGACGGGCTCCGTGGGGTAGGCATTGATCGTATTAAACAAAACCGAACCCATGCCATTTTCTGGAAGGGTTTTTCTCTCTTCATGCGTAAACAAAAAGACTGAATTCAGACGCAGACTTGGGGTCATGTCCGTGCTAAGGTTCACTCGGCCATTGTAGCGAGTAAAGTTGCTCTTGTCGCCTCCGACAATGCCGTCTTGGCTGAAATACGAACCACCAATAGAGTAGGTGGTCTGTTCGCTGCTTCCTGTAGCGCTGAGACTTTGGCTTGAGGTCATGGCTGTTTGGAATACGGCTTCCTGCCAGTCAGTGCCGACCCCGATGTTGGTATTGGTAAAAGGTTGAGTCTGGCCGCCGTTCAAAAAGGCGTTGTTTTTTAGCACGGCATATTCTTGTGCATTCAGAAGGCCAAGTCGTTTCGCGGTTTGCTGCACACCGAGATAGCTGCTGTACTCAAAAACTGGGGCACGCCCTTTTTGACCCTTTTTTGTTTCAATAAGGATCACACCATTTGCTGCACGAACCCCAAAAATGGAGGCTGTTCCATCTTTAATGACATTGATGGAGGCTATGTCGTTGGGGTTGAGCGCATTCAATCCTTCCGAATCGTAGACGACATCATCCACTAAGATCAATGGGTCATTGTCTCCAAATGTACTCAGTCCGCGTATTCGGATACTCGTGGACCCACCGGGTGAGCCAGAGTTAGTGTTGATTATAACACCGGAAACTTGCCCCTGAAGGGCTTGATCCATTCGTGGGATGTTGAGTTTTGTGATCTCTTCACTTTTCACCACGGAAATGGCGCCGGTGATTTCTTTTTTACTTGAACTTCCGTAACCTGTGATTACAATTTCTTGTAGCTCAGTGGAGAGCTCCCTCAACGACACGCTAAGTGGGCGACTATCTTGAACAACTAGCCCCTGGCGCTTAAAGCCAAATAATTCAATAATGATTGAATCACCGATTTCCGCAGAAAGGGAAAATTGCCCTTCAAAATTCGTCATTGTACGCTCCCCTTGTGGTACGTGCACTAGAACGCCATTCATGGGGCTACGATCCGAATGAAGCGTAACCTTTCCAGACAGGTTAACCGTTTGGGCCGAGATAAACCAAGGACAGCATATGAGTATAATTGGAAGCAGGAAGATTCTCTTCGTTGAGCGCATGATGGACTAGCTTTTGTATCAGGTATTAAGATGTTAAGTTGACTGAGAATAAAAAGGCCCGGGGTTTTTACCGGGCCTTTATTCTCAATATATAAACAATTTAGTGGCGAATAGCCAGCTTTTGCATGGTTTGACCTTGCTCGCTAGCAACGCGAACAATGTAGACTCCATTAGGGAGTGCTGCGGTAGTCACGTCATTTTGACCGTGGACCAATGTGCCCGATGCAACAACTTGACCGTTCAAAGTCATGATTGCGTAGTTGCCTTGAGTTCCGGCAAAGTCCACATTCAATCCTTCGTTAGCCGGGTTTGGAGAAAGCGTCATGATAGCGGCTTCTTCGTCTAGGCTCACCCCTGAACATGCGTCACATGAAGCCCAGCAAACAACGTCCAAAGTGTCGGATGCAGCAGGTACAACCAATACGCGATTCGTGTATGTGGTGTTGCCGTTCGTGCACGCTGCGGTTGGGTCATTGGTTTCCTGACCAGTCCAGTTGTCATGAGAGTATTTGTACTCAACCGTGTCACCTGCATTCAAGCTAATGGTTACATCCCATACGTTGTCTCCGTCTGCGTCAGTCATGGCAGCACAGTTACCGCACCAGCTATTAAAGGTACCATTCACTTCGGGAGCCGTGAAACTCGTAGTGTACAACTGCATGTCTACCTGGAAGGTTACATCTACAGGTGAAGTGCAGGGGCCACATGAACCCCAGCAAACGACAGGCAGTGTAGTCGCTGCAGCAGGCACAACCAATACGCGGTTTGTGTTTGTTGTGTTGCCGTTTGTACACGCTGCGGTTGGGTCATTGGTTTCCTGACCAGTCCAGGCGTCATGAGAGTATTTGTACTCAACCGTGTCACCAGCGGTAAGTGCAATGGTTACTTCCCACACATTGTTACTGTCGGCATCTGTCATTGCAGCACAGTTGCCACACCAGCTATTAAACGTGCCGTTGACTTCAGGGGCAGTGAAAGTGCCTGTAAAGTTGTTCATGTCTACCTGAAAGGTGACATTGGTTTGTGCAAAAGCACTTCCCAAAATAGCCATTGCCATCAGCGTAAGTGTTTTTTTCATGATTTTCATTTTTAAGTTTTGTGAATAATAGTACTTATGACAATAATACAACAATTTTGAATAGAAATTGTTTTTTGTACCATAACTTGGTGAAAAATTCTATAGGTCTTTCTACTTATGCTTTATCCCTCAATCTTATAATGAAGAAGATACTCTTATTCATCGCATTATGTGTCAGCCCCTCGTTGTGGGCACAGATCAAGCCCGTATCTGAACGGGTAGACTCCGTTTTGGTCCTCATGACCTTGGAAGAAAAGGTGGGTCAGATGAACCAGTACAACGGATTTTGGAACGCCACGGGCCCAGCTCCTGAAGGCGGAGATGCCGCAACAAAGTATCGGCACCTTCGAAATGGTTGGGTGGGTTCTGTGCTTAATGTGCAAGGGGTTGAAGAAGTCCGCGCAATGCAACGTGTAGCGGTTGAAGAAACACGCCTGGGAATCCCACTAATTTTTGCCTGTGATGTCATTCATGGGTACAAGACCTTGAGCCCTATTCCCATAGCTGAGGCAGCTTCATGGGATCTAGCTGCTATGGAAAAGAGTGCCCGAAATGCCGCAGAGGAAGCTACGGCCTATGGATTGAACTGGACTTTTGCGCCCATGGTGGATGTGATGCGTGACCCTCGTTGGGGACGTGTCATGGAAGGCGCTGGAGAGGATCCCTATTTAGGTTCTCGCATTGCTGAGGTACGCATCCGGGGATTTCAAGGCGATGATTTGAGTGACCCCACCACCATGGCTGCCTGCGCGAAACACTTTGCTGGCTATGGTTTTTCCGAAGCGGGCCGTGAGTACAATACGGTAGATGTCAGTGAGTATACCCTTCATAACTTTGTGTACCCACCATTTGAAGCATCCGTGGAGGCTGGTGTGGCAACGGTCATGAATTCGTTCAATACCATGAATGGCATTCCTGCAACGGGGAATAAGGCATTGACCCAAGTATTGAAAGGGGAGTGGGGTTTTGAAGGTCTTTTGGTGAGTGATTGGGGATCCATTGGCGAAATGCGTGCCCATGGCTATTCTCGAGATCTTAAAGAAGCTACAGAGCAAGCAGCGAATGCCGGATGTGATATAGATATGGAGTCCTTAGCGTTTGTGAACTATTTAGCGGAACTGGTTCGCGAAGGGCAGGTGGAAGAGTCCATGATTGACCATGCGGTTCGTCGAGTCCTTAGCTTAAAGTATGCATTGGGCCTCATGGATAATCCGTATGCCTATTGTGCACGTCAAGGTGCGTGGGAGCCGCATAGATCCCCATGGGCAGCGGATGCTCAAAATTTAGCAGAAGAATCTGCGGTATTGCTAAAAAATGATGGGGCCTTACCCTTAAAAAGAAGTCAACGCATAGCTTTGGTCGGCCCAATGGCTAAAGAAAAAAATAGCCCCTTAGGGAACTGGCGCGTATCGAGTGATGATTTCACAGCCCTTTCTTTGGAGGAGGGATTGCAGATGGTGAGAGGTTATAGGTCCCTAGTCGTAAAGGAAGGCCCTCAGCTATTATCTCAACCGATCAGTTTTCCCAAGGAGGCATTGATCAACACATCAGATACCTCAGGTATGGCCTCTGCTGTTTTGGCAGCCGCTGCATCGGACATCGCAGTACTCGCTGTGGGGGAGCATGGGTTTCAATCAGGTGAAGGTCGTTCCCGTTTGAATTTGCATTTGCCCGGGCTGCAGGAAGAGCTGATTCGCCGTGTGTTAGCCGTCCAGGAAAATGTTGTTCTTGTCGTCTACGCTGGTCGTCCGATCATTCTCCCTGAAGATATCACTACCGGCGCTAAGGCCATTCTGTTCGCATGGCAACCAGGCACCATGGGAGGGCCCGCCATCGCGACCTTGCTCATGGGCAAGCGATCTCCTAGTGGTCGACTCCCGATGACTTTCCCACGTGAAGAGGCACAGATCCCTTTGTATTATAATCAATATAACACAGGTCGTCCAGGTCCCCTTTCCGAGGTGTTTTGGTCCCACTATGGGGATGGTTCTAATGCCCCGGCATACCCCTTTGGCTATGGCTTGACGTATTCTGAAGTGGCTTACAGTATCCCCGTATTGGCTGAAAAACATCCTACTCACCTCTATGTGTCCGCCACGGTGCACAACAAAGGCAAGTACCCTGTTGAGGAGGTAGTCCAGCTCTATGCGCGTGATCATCACAGTGTGCACGGGGTACGTCCGGTCAAACAATTGATAGACTTTCAGCGCATTGCTCTTAAGCCAGGGGAATCTAAGGCCTTGGGTTTTTATGTGGATAGCAGTCAATTGGCTGTAAAAAATTCTGAGGGTCAGAGTTACATTGAGCAAGGAATAGTTAGTTTTTGGATTGCCCCAAACAGTGCAAGCGGAGAAGCCCTGACCCTAGATTGGCGCATGGGTATTGCGCATTAATGCACGGTGAAACCTGAATCACAAAACTTTTAAATTTCATCGCAAACACAGCCTGTCTGGGAAAGAAAAAACAGGACTAGCACGGGTGCCACAATGCTTCTCAATAAGCTCATGAGCTTATTGTATTATGCATGAGTGGCTTAAGCAGACATTCAGTGTGTAGGAGGCAATTGGTCAGAATGCCCAAGAAGAAAAAGAAGAAAAAATAAATTATAGTACATTTTACTATATCTTGTACAGCCCTACGATTCCCACTTACTTGGAGGCAAAAGCTATTGACTCATTAATTAGACAATTAAAAAACACCCCTGTAGAACCATCCTATGCATACCCTATTCACCAACCCCAAAGTTGACCCATCCCAACACCCAGATTTGAATCAGTATTTTGCTTTTGGCATTTCTGTAGATTGTGTTGTATTTGGCTATGATGGTGTAGATGTAAAGGTTCTTTTAATCAAGCGTGGCACCGAACCTTTCCTAGATTACCAAGCCATCCCAGGCGACCTGGTCCACCCCAAAGAAGATGCCGTAACCGCTACACAGCGAGTGCTAAAAGATTTAACTGGCTTGCAAAATATTTACCTTGAACAATTGCAAACCTTTGCCGGAGTTGACCGTCACCCTCTTGGACGCGTTGCAACGATCGCCTACTTTTCCTTACTCAGAATTGAAGACTACAACCCGAAGCCTTCCTCTTGGGCCACTGACGCTCAGTGGACACCTATTCAGCAACTTGGAGAAATGGCTTTTGACCATAAAGAGATATTTGATGTAGCATTAGAACGCCTCCAGCGGCGTGTCCGACATAAGCCTGTCGGGTTTGAACTGCTGCCCACAGAATTTACTTTGACCGATCTTCAGCACTTGTATGAAACCCTATTGAACACACAATTTGACAAGGCAAACTTTCGCAAGAAAATCTTAGCTATGGGCTTGCTTCTCCCGCTTGATAAGATGAGAAAGGCTGTAAGGTATCGCCCGGCAAGGCTGTATCAGTTTGACCCAAACCGCTATGAAGCCTTATCTAATCGTGGCTTTCTCTTCGAATTATAAATCTGCTTCTTGCTTTCAACTCTTCACATACTCTGATGACCAATACATTTGAATTTCTGGATTACGCCATTTTCATAGGTTACGCCTTATTGATTTTAGGTGTTGGTTTATGGGTTTCCCGCGACAAAAAAGGCCATGAAAAAAATGCGGAAGATTATTTCTTGGCAAGCAAGNNTCGTACGAATGGATGGGCGCGTTGACACTGATCATCGTTGGTAAGTATTTCTTGCCAATTTTCATTGAAAAAGGGTTGTATACAATCCCAGAATTTGTTGAAAAGCGATTTTCCACGAATTTGAAGACCATTCTTGCAGTTTTTTGGATTGCCTTGTACGTCTTTGTCAACTTGGCTTCAGTCCTTTACCTAGGGTCTCTAGCCCTGGAAACGATCATGGGTGTTCCCATGATGTATGGAGCGTTTGGCTTAGCTGCCTTTGCGGCTGCCTATTCCTTGTACGGTGGACTTTCTGCGGTTGCATGGACAGACGTCATTCAGGTTATCTTCCTTACTATTGGTGGATTGGTTACAACCTACCTGGCATTGAATACGGTTTCAGGAGGGGCTGGATTCATGGAGGGAATGACCACAATTATGAATGAAGCTCCCGATCGGTTTGCAATGATTTTAGACAAAACTAATCCCGAGTACATAAGCCTACCCGGTATTGGGGTTCTTGTCGGCGGCATGTGGGTTGCTAACCTTTACTATTGGGGCTTCAATCAGTACATCATCCAACGCACCTTAGCTGCCAAATCCTTGAGAGAATCTCAGAAAGGAATCTTGCTAGCCGCGGGCATAAAGCTGATCCTGCCGATCATTGTGGTCATTCCCGGCATAGCCGCCTATGTCATGATTAATGATCCCGCTATTTTAGCTAGTCTGGGTGATGCAGCTCAAGAAAACATGCCAAGCATGGAGCAAGCAGACAAAGCCTACCCATGGTTGCTCCAGTTTTTACCTACGGGGTTAAAAGGACTAGCTTTTGCAGCCTTGACGGCGGCTATCGTGTCTTCTTTAGCATCTATGCTCAACTCGACGGCGACCATTTTCACCATGGATATTTACAAGCCCTACATCAAGCCTAATGCTACGGATCGTGAAACCGTCTCAATGGGTCGAATTTCTGCAGTTGTGGCGCTCATCATTGCATCCATCATGGTTCCCTTATTAGGTGGCATTGACCAGGCATTCCAGTTTATCCAAGAGTATACAGGGATTGTTAGTCCAGGTATATTGGCTGTATTCATTTTGGGACTGTTTTGGCGTAAAACCACGAACAAAGGTGCCATTGTTGGAGCTTTATCCTCGATCCCCATTGCCATGTATTTCAAGGTTGCCCCAAAGGGTTGGTCAACTTCTCTCTTATTTGTAGACTTGCCTTTCTTGCACCAAATGGGGTATACAGCCCTACTCACCATGGCAATCATAGCCTTCATTTCCTACCGCCAAAACAAGGGTGCAGATGATGAAAAAGGAATTGCCATTACCAAAGCAACCTTCAAAACTGATGCGATCTACAATGTTTCCGCATTTGCTTTGCTCCTGATTCTGGCTGCATTGTATGCCTTCTTTTGGAGTTGAGCCCAGAGGTATTCATTCACGAGCGCTGCGGACTTCTTGAAATCAAAGGCTCGGGGCACTGATTCAGATGGGTATTCGTTGCACTGCAATCTGTGTGACCTATACCGTGTTAGGGGTAAAGGGGATTTGCGTCTATCTCGTCACCTTCCGCAACAAGTCTAAAGCTTATGAAGAGACGGTTTCTTGAGACCACTCGGGTTTGCCAAGCTTAGGCTCCATTGCATTGCGACACCATAGGCGAACGTTGACAGCATCATGGGCGCCAAAAACGGCAAGCCTGCCACCAAGGCTGTTGCCATGCCAGCAAGGTCCTTTGTGTAGATCGGCATAACCCACCATGTGCTCAGGTTGGTGATCAAGAAAAAAACCATGCTACCGCCAAGGGCTTGCTTAGCCCAAGGCATGCTGCTCCATGCAGCTTTAGCTCGCGTTTTTGCACCAATCCAAGCCATCAATAAATAGGCTAGGTAGGTCATTGCCATGCCCTCGTAGGCCCACACAAAGCCTTCGTAGCTGCTGGCGTAAAATGTATTATTAATCACTAAGTCACTAACATACAACAACAAGAGTGTCAACAAGAATCGGCTATTTTTCAGACCAAACCATGAACCACCAAGAATAGCCACTGCGCCAACAGCAGTGAAGTTAGGGTAGTGGGGTATGAAGCGGGTGGCGATGCCAAGGGCAAGTACGGCAAAAATGGGAAGGAACTTTTTCATGCTTAAACGCGTTTAAAAATGTAAATGACCATGAAGAGAACCAGAATGGACAAAAGGATTTTTATGCTTCCACCGTAATGCAGTCGGTGAACCTGGCTATCCTTGCGGTAGGACCAAATCATGTATGCAAGAAAGCAGACAGTGAAAACTCCTGCAAAAATCCAATGGCCTTGTGTGATATTCTCCAAAATCAAACTTATTATTGACAAAAATACATCCAGATGGAAAAACAAATAGCCGCTGTTGAAGAATTTCATCAAGCCTACCGCGTTCCGGCAGAAAACTCGCCAAAAGCCTCATTATCAATCGATATCATTGAGCTGAGACATCGTCTGATGGCAGAAGAAAACCAAGAATACTTGGAAGCTGCAAAAGATGGTGACCTTGTAGAGGTCGCTGATGCCCTTGGGGACATGATGTACATATTAGCAGGAACCATGATTTCACATGGCATGCAAAATGTGATTGATGAGGTTTTTGATGAAATCCATCGCAGCAACATGTCTAAGCTGGGCCAGGACGGTCAACCACTGTACCGTGAAGACGGCAAGGTGATGAAGGGCCCTAACTACTTCAAGCCAGACATCCAATCCATTCTTTCAGGCCGTTCCGACTGACGGTCACTGAATCCAGGTAGATCATCAGCTTGATCCTCGCTGAGTGTTCCTTGTGGTGACTGGTTAAAGGTGACAGAGTGTATGGTCTGGTTGCCTTCTTCGTTGGCCTTAAACGCAAGGGTGATGCTGCTACACTCGGTGACGTTGACCTGCATTGGCTCAGGGTGGTAGATGGCTTTAGCATTACCTGACAGATGCATGTCATGAATGCCCTCATGGTTGAGATGACCGCTTAGGGTGTTGCCACCCATTTGTTGAAAATCACCTGAGTCCGTTGGTTCGGAAAGGACAACTTGTCCCTCAATCCACAAAGAGTCCATGTCATAGCTGACATCCTGATACCAATAAATATCCCTTCCTTGGACCTGGTAATCTGTGCTCCACACAATGGGATCGCCCTCCAGGTGCAGGCTGTGGGTCGATTTATTCCAATGCAATGATTCTGAAAGAGATGCCAATCCTTTGCTGTGGCTCACGACATGCCCTTGACCTTTTGCTGAGTCTCCGTGTATCACCAAGTGGTCAGCAGCTAATTCCATGCTGTCTTTGCCTTGTGTTGCCCATTGTGCATGGCCATGGAGACCAGTGGTCGCTATTGATGCTTGCCGATGCAGGCTGTCAGCGATGAAATAGTCTCTGCCATCTTGACCTGTGACGCCATGGTGAAATATTGATAACTCGTTGCTGTCACTGATAATGCCCTGTCCAAAGCGAACCCATCCGCTGTCACTCACAGCATACCCTGCAACAGGCATGATGTACTGATGCATCGGCAGGTCATGAATCAAACTGTCCGTGTCTAGGGTGTATTGCTTGGTTTTTGCCTTCACGTCCCCATGGTAAGTAAACACCTCGCGACTTGCGTGGTAAGTGCCCTCTCTTGCCGTCAACTTGGCATCTGTTGTTGTCACTGTGCCACCTTGCGTGAATCGACCGATTTCACGTTGATCATGGTAACGAAGGTTATCGGTAGCCAAGGTCTGATTGCCATGCTTGAGTTCAATGTTTTGATGAAGGTTGGTCCAGCCGTTTTGGTGATGCATCATGTCGGCATGTAGAATCAAACCATTGTTTCCTTGGTAGCTGACCTGGCCAAAAGCCTGAAAATCGTTGCTCTGACGATTCCATACAGCACTGTCGCATTGAAATTCACCATTGGCGTTGCTCATGGCAACATGACCGCTTAGCAACGTTGTTGACTGGCCATTAACTTGGATGACCGTCATGGCATCTGCATGGTGCAGTGTCAAGCGGCTGTCATTACTTTGCCCTTGAACACCAAGTGCAAAGCAAAGCAGGAGGGTTAGGAAGTAGCCTCTTTCCATAAGGTTTGCTCGCGATCTGGACCAACGGACACCAGAACTACAGGGACGCCAGTTTCAGCTTCAATAAAAGCAATGTAATCCTTCAATGCTAGAGGCAGGTTGCTGTGCTTGGATTCAGAGGTCAAGTCTTCAGACCACCCCGGCATGGTTAGATAGTTAGGCTCAACCAGTTCAGCATCCAAGCCATAGGGTAGGTGGGTGACCTGCTTTCCTTGGTATTTGTAACTGGTGCAAATGCTGATCTCATCCATGCCTGACATGACGTCAGCCTTCATCATCATCAATTGGGTGACACCATTGATGTCAACAGCGTATTTCAATGCGGGCATGTCAAGCCAGCCACAACGACGTGGTCGCCCGGTCGTGCTGCCGTATTCATGGCCTTTGTCACGAAGAAACTGCCCTGTTTCATTGTTGAGTTCTGTGGGGAATGGTCCTGAACCAACACGGGTACAATAAGCCTTGAATATGCCGTAAACTTCCCCAATGCGATTGGGCGCCAATCCCAAGCCTGTGCATGCGCCTGCGGCAGTTGTCGTACTAGACGTGACAAAAGGGTAGGTGCCAAAGTCAATATCCAACAAGGTGCCTTGAGCACCTTCAGCTAAGATGCGTTTTCCCGTTTTTATGGCCTCCTGAATCATGACATCGCTGTCAGCTATTTGCATGCCAATCAGCCGCTCAACTGCAGCAAGCCACAAGGTTTCATTCTCATCTAAATCAAAAGGGGGCTCAAAGTCGTAGCCAGCGAGTAGTTTCAAGTGCTTGTTTTTGAGTGCTTGGTAACGCTCCATGTAGTCAGGCAGTTCAGCATCACCCACACGCAAGCCGTTGCGGCCGGTTTTGTCCATGTAGGTTGGCCCAATGCCCTTGAGTGTGCTACCAATTTTCATTTTACCCTTAGCGGCCTCTGAAGCGGCATCTAATAGACGGTGTGTTGGCAGGATCAAATGCGCTTTGCGGGATATCCACAGGCGATCGCCACAGCTATCATTAATGGCCAGCAACTGATCCATTTCCTTGCAGAAAATGATGGGGTCAATAACCACGCCGTTGCCAACGACATTCATGGCACCTTGATGGAAAATGCCTGAGGGTATGGTATGAAGAACATGCTTGATCCCATCGAACTCTAAGGTGTGCCCAGCGTTGGGCCCGCCTTGAAATCGAGCTATCACGTCATAGGATTTGGTGAGAACGTCTACAATTTTCCCTTTCCCCTCGTCACCCCATTGGAGTCCAAGTAAAATATCTGCTTTTGTCATGATTTGTTTTTGCCGTAGATGTACAATTGATGGCCTGTGACTTCAATGTCAAATGCCTCCTCAACTGCCTGTTTGATGTGTTGAATACGCGGATCACAAAACTCCTTCACTTCTCCACTGTCAATCAGAATCACATGATCGTGTTGCTTGTTGAAGAAGGATTTTTCATAGTGTGCTTGACCCTGACCAAAGTGGTGCTTGCGAACCAGCCCACACAGAAGTAAAACATCTATCGTGTTGTACAGGGTGGCACGTGAAACGCGATATTTTTCAGATTTCATAGACAAGTAAAGCGATTCAATATCAAAATGATCATCTTGCGCATAGACCTCCTTGAGGATAGCATATCGCTCTGGGGTTTTTCGCTGCTTGTTGTTCTCAAGGTAGGCGGAAAACACTGCCTTGACTTCATTGAAATTGGAGACCATTGTCCGCTGAATTGGTAGGTTTAAATGTACAACCATGCGTCAGTATCTTAGACACATGCAAAGGATTCTAATTGGGCTTTTATTCACAGGGCTTTTTCATGGTACTATTCAGGCCCAATCCCGGTTTGCTATTCATGCTTACCAGAATGGCATGCAGCATATGAGGACCTCACAATGGCCAGAAGCCATGAAGGATTTGCAATTGGCCGTTAAGCGATCACCTGACTACAGTGCAGCATGGCTTCAGTTGGGTCATTTGCACGCAAGACTGGGGCAATGCAACCAAGGCATATTGGCCTATGCCAAGGCAGCTGAATCTTCACCACGTGCCGCCAGATTTGCACAAGGGAAGTTGTCCATGACATGTGGGCTTTACCAAGAAGCGCTGAAGGCTTACGATGCCTATTTGGCATTACCTAACCTGCCAGAGGCCTTCATGAAGGAAGCTGAACGGCAACGTCGCAATGCGCATTTTTCCGTGGACGCCATCAAGGTTGCCGGCAACCAGGTGATCGAGCCCTTGAGCGATAGCGTTAACCGACAGGATGCCAATTACTTTCCTTCAGTATCTGGCAATGGCATGGCCATGACTTACACCGCGAGAAACCATCAAGGCGAGGCGCAAAGCCATGAGGACATTTGGCTTGCAACCCGCAAAGCGGATAGCCAATGGCAATCACAACGACTGAAAGGCTTTGTGAATTCAGGCGGCAACGAGGGGGCTGCAACCTTATCTGGTGACCAGTCCATGATCATTTTTACTGCCTGCGACAGGGAGTCAGGCTATGGCTCATGCGACTTGTACTTAGCGAAGGCCATTGGCCGGCATCGAACTGACAGTACACATGCATGGTCTTATGTCTATGGCAAGCCCGTCAACCTTGGTCCAGGCGTCAACACCGCTCAATGGGAATCCCAGCCATCACTTGCTGCAGACGGGCACAGTTTGTTTTTTATCCGCGCGGCAAAGCAGGGCAGGGGTGATGCCAATATTTGGATCAGCTATTGGGACGGGAAGACATTTGCGAAGGCTCAACCATTGGGCAGCCAAATCAACACGCCCTATGCTGAATCCACCCCATTCATGCACGCGGATGGCAAAAGCTTGTTTTTTGCCTCAGAGGGGCATATTGGCATGGGTAATCTGGATTTGTTCAAGTCTGTCCTTCAAGCCGATGGAAGCTGGGGTGAAGTTGTCAATCTAGGAAGCCCGATCAATGGGCCAGAGGATGACTTTGGCATGGCAGTTAATCCCAATGGGGCTATAGCCTACATGTCGCGAGGTAAGCTGGGCCATGAAACCTCCACAAGCCAAGGGGCAATTGCTATTCACCGATTTGAATTGCCAGCCAGCTTGGTTGCTAGCCCTGTCCACTGGGTGGTGATACATGCTATGGACGCCCAGAGCAGGGAGCCTTTGCCGCAAGCCACCTGGACCCTCTACCAGCACGATGGCTTCAGCTACAATGCTTCATCAGCTCACCTTGGAGCCTCTTTTGAGATTTCATTGCCTTCTAGTGCTTTCATGGGGCTGAACGTGATGGCTCAGGGCTACAATCTTGCAAGCCTGCAATTTGACATGCCCGACCATCTAGATTTTGACGTGATACATGACAGCGTCTTTCTAGACCCTCTGGTTGAGTCCAGTCATTTCATTCTGGAAAACATCCTTTTTGCGCATGATGAGTCTACGTTGTTGTCCTCGTCTATCGAAGAAATTGACCACGTGGCTGATTGGTTGCGTGCCAATCCTCAAGTCATCATTCGACTGGAAGGCCATACGGACAATGTGGGAAGCCATGCCTACAATGTGACACTGAGTCAATCTCGTGCCGATGTAGTTAAGAAGGCCTTGGTGCAAAGAGGTATCGCCGCAAACCGTTTGATGAGCGAAGGGTTTGCTGAAAATCAGCCCCTTGAAAGCAATGAAACTGCTGATGGTCGATCCAAGAATCGACGCACAGAAATTTTCATTCTTTCGACGGCCAACGATCGCTAAGCCATTCTGCTATTTTTGCTTCTGACGGATTGTCAGCTGGCTGGTAATAGGTTTTAGGAGGCAAGTTTTCTGGCCAGTACGATTGTTGAACAAAATGCGAAGGGTCATCGTGGGGGTAGAGGTAGCCTTTGCCATGACCCAAATCCTTCATGGCGCGATTGCTCGCATTGCGCAAATGCAGGGGCACAGGTAAGTCACCATGGCGCTGAGCAGACTCCATGGCTTTGTCAATGGCTCGGTAGGACGCGTGACTTTTTGCGCTGCAGGCGAGGTAGATGACACATTGCGATAGTGGAATGCGAGCTTCAGGCATGCCCAGTCTTTCAACGGCTTGCCAGCAGGCATTAGCCTGTATCAATGCTTGGGTGTTGGCCAATCCAATGTCTTCTGTTGCCGCTATCACCAGTCGACGAGCAATGAATTCAGGTTTTTCCCCACCCAGCAGCATTCGTGATGTCCAGTAAAGACTGGCTTGAGGGTCGGAGCCCCGGATGGATTTAATCAGCGCTGAAGCCATGTCAAAATGTTGATCTCCAGCTCGGTCATAATGTCTGCTGACATTGGGAGCGTGATGGTCAACGAAGGCTTGATCAATGCCTTTCAACTGCATGGATGATGCAGTTGTGACAAGGTTCTCTAGCAAATTCAAGAAACGTCTCGCATCACCACCAGTGTAGGCTTGCATAGCCTCCCAGTCAACCTTCTCAATGCCGCTGGCTTGCATGACTTGATCTTCGCGCAATGCCAATTCTCCCAGTTGCTTGATGTCATCGCCCTCCAAGGGCTTCAAGACAAAGAGTTGGCAGCGAGAAAGCAAGGCATCATTCACTTCAAAACTGGGGTTCTCCGTGGTGGCGCCAATCAATGTGATCACGCCTTTCTCTACGGCAGCTAACAGGGCATCTTGCTGGGACTTGGAAAATCGATGGATCTCATCTATGAATAGCACGCGGCCTTTGGGGTGAAACATGGCATCACCATCTGCCAGTTGAATCACCTGACGGATGTCTTTGACGCCTGCGGAAACGGCACTCAAAGAGGAAAATGGCATGTCAACGTCGTGAGCTAACGCTCTAGCTAAGGTGGTTTTACCAACCCCTGGAGGCCCCCAGAACAGAAGAGAAGGGAGCCGCCCCATGGATAGCATGGGCGTCAATGCGCCGTTAGGGCCAAGGATGTGGGACTGGCCAACAATGCCTTCCAGGCGTTTGGGTCGCATTCGCTCTGCCAGTGGGGCATTGCTCATGACGCCGTGATCTCTTTGACCCATTGTCCATCTTCCATTCGCAGGCATCGGTCAGCCATATCTGACCAGGCTTTGCTATGGGTAACCACAATGATGCTGGTTCCAAATCGCTGTCTGGCTTGATCCAGTAATTTAAACAAGGACATGGATAAGGCTTGGTCCAGGTTGCCACTTGGTTCATCCGCTAACAACAGGTCTGGTGATTGCATCAAAGCTCTCACCACAGCAACTCGTTGCTGCTCACCGCCGCTAAGTTCAGAAGGTAAATGTTGCAATCGATCCGCTAGACCAAAGTCTTTTGCTAAAGACAGCGCCTTGGCCTCCGCATCCTTCTTGCCAGCAATCCAAGCGGGCATGCACATGTTTTCCAATGCTGTGAACTCTGGCATCAAGTGGTGAAATTGAAACACGAAACCTAGGCTTTCATTGCGAAAACGATCCAAGTCAGACGAGCTGCTAGGGTAGGTTTTTCTTCGGAAATGCAAGCTTCCACTGTCGGGCTTCTCTAGGCCTCCCAAAAGGTGAAGCAAGGTAGATTTACCTGAGCCTGATGGACCGGTGATGGCTATAAACTCTCCTTCGTTAATGGATAAATCGATGCCTTTGATGACGTTAAGATCTCCAAAGGATTTTTTCAATCCCACTGCTGTCAGCAACTTACTCATGTTGTCAAATGTAGAGATGAATTCCGCGGCATGAGCAGTACTTTTGCATGCAAGTTCAAAAACCACTTCCATGAATCTTCACGAATACCAAGGTAAAGAAATTCTCGCATCGTATGGCGTCACCATTCAGCGTGGCCGTGTTGCAACCACCCCTGACGAAGCCGTTGAGGCAGCAAAGCTAGTGACCGAAGAAACTGGTACCGGCTGGCATGTGATCAAGGCTCAGGTTCATGCAGGGGGTCGTGGCAAGGGAGGTGGTGTCAAATTGGCCAAAAGCCTTGAAGAGGTCAAATCCATTGCCAATGACATCCTTGGCATGCAATTGATCACCCCACAGACATCTGCAGAGGGCAAAAAGGTGCATCAGATTCTCGTTGCGGAAGATGTGTACTACCCTGGAGAGTCAGAGGTAGAAGAGTATTACCTGAGTGTGCTTCTTGACAGAGTAAATGGCGTCAACATGATCATGTACAGCACCGAAGGCGGCATGGACATCGAAGCTGTTGCAGAGAACACCCCAGAGTTGATTTTCACTGAAACCATTGATCCGGCAGTAGGCCTTCAGGCTTTCCAAGCACGCCGTATTGCATTTAACTTAGGCTTGAGTGGCAAGGCGATGAAGGAGATGATTGGATTCGTTGGCAGCATTGTGAATGCATACGATGGCATCGATGCCTCCTTGTTTGAGATCAACCCTGTTATCAAGACGTCTGACAACCGCATCCTTGCTGTTGACGCGAAGGTTGCATTGGATGACAATGGGCTATTCCGCCACAAAGTCTTGGCTGAATTGAGAGATGTCAGAGAGGAAGACCAGACAGAGGTTGAAGCTGATCAGGCTGGTTTGAGCTTTGTGAAGCTGGACGGTAACGTTGGCTGCATGGTCAATGGTGCTGGGTTGGCTATGGCTACCATGGACATCATCAAGATGTCTGGTGGTAACCCTGCAAACTTTCTAGATGTTGGAGGCACAGCTGATGCAGAGCGCGTAGAAAAAGCTTTCAGGATCATTTTAGGAGATAGCAATGTGAAAGCCATTTTGGTTAACATTTTTGGCGGTATTGTCCGTTGTGACCGAGTTGCACAAGGCATTGTAGATGCATACAAGAGCATTGGAAACATCCCCGTGCCAATCATTGTCCGCTTGCAAGGCACCAATGCCGCCGAGGCAAAGGTCTTGATTGATGAGAGCGGCCTCAAGGTTTACAGCGCAATCGCCTTGCAAGAGGCAGCTGACTTGGTCAAAAAAATTCTTGGCTGACACTATGCTCCTGGCCTTGGAAATTGCATCATCCCTATGCAATATTGGCTTTGTTGTCGGCATGATTAATCAACGCATATGGGCATGGCCGATGGGCTTGATGGGCTGCTTGGCAGCTGCTGTCATGTTTGAGTCCTCACAATTGCATGCGGAAGCCTTTTTGAATGTATTGTATGCCGCATTGGCTATCTATGGCTGGGTAACCTGGCAAGGCAATAACCAAGCGATGATGGTGGTTCACCGAGCACAAAGGAAGGTTTGGTGGGGCTTAGCTGCCATCATCATGACCCTTGCCTTGGGTTGGGCCATGAAAACCCAGACAAGCAATCCTTTGCCCTTTGTTGATGCCGGAATATTCAGTTTATCTGTGATTGCAACTCTTTGGCAAATCGGAAAACGTTTGGACAATTGGCATCTCTGGATTGTTATCAATGCAATCAGTGTCTGGCTTTGCATCAATCGTGGCCTGTATGTGTATGCCGGCTACAGCGCCGTGCTGTTCGCCATGTCCTTCAGTGGTCTTAGGTCTTGGCGTTCAGTCCATGAAGCGCAATCCCACTGAGGACAACTCTAAAACATGTGGTGTGACTGCATGAGCCATGGAGAGCCGCAAATTTATTTTTTTTGCCTGACCTGGGGGGAGGTCTGGTCTATCTTAATTAGGCTTTTGAATCCTTGAATGTAGACCTCAAAGCGGAGGCCCAACTCCAAGCGCATCTTATCTTTGCTTAGGAGCAATAAAAAAGGCCATCCTTTGAGGATGGCCTTTAAAGTTTTAAGCTTTCAGAAATTCATTAATTTCTTACAAGCTTTGCGGTTTTAACTCCTTTATCAGTTTCAATTCGAACGATATACGTTCCTCGAGCCCATGATTTAGTTGGAATCTCTACTTGAGAACTCTGAATATTCTTCAAAACATAAATAGGACGCCCGAGTACATCACAAATGCTTACTGAACGAATGGTAGTCCCTTGACTTGAGATGATAGAACTGTAGCTAGATGGGTTTGGACTAATCAAGATATTAAATTCAGGAAGTTCCTCAGCCCCAACCGAGTATCCTACGGCATTCATAGCCTTCCCCAATCTTGGAAGTGTGTAGGCCATGACAGTATCAATGTAGGACATTGACTGAGCTTTGATGTTGGGGTTAGCCTGACTTGGTGTTAGAGGGTCATTGGCATCCCACCAATCCCATGGGTTAGAATTAACAAGGAAAGGCATAGCTAGATTTGGAGGAAGCATATTGAAAGTGTAAATATTCTCTTGGTTTCCAATGTTGTGGGAATTTGAGCGAGCCTTAACTGAATGAGGGTCCATCATTGTTGATGATGCTAAAACAGTATTATTTCCAGAAATGTTAGAGATTTTTGCAGCAGTGTGGCTTCCAGCTACTTCAACAACCGGAAAGAATGCTCCAGCTATTGGGACATTGACCATCCCACGGTAATATGGAGCAAAGAAGTCATAGCGGCTATGAAATGAAATCGTTGGCGCATCACCTGATGAAGCCCAAGCAGAATCCCCTAAAGCACCGCCAAGATTGATGACTAGATTAACATCGCTTGGAACACCAGCATGATTAGGAATATTTCTTCCAGTTTGGGTTAAGTCAATTAACGGTAACCCAGTGACAGTACTAAACCCTGTAATTGTCGCTTCGCCACCATATCCATCCCAGTCTCCTACAATAGCGGTGTCGATATACGGGTCGCCAGCACTAACAGTGCCTCCGTATATTCCTGGGCCTGCTGCGGTGTATTTAAATTTTGTTGGATTAGCTACTTCTGCGTAATTATCCAGGGTATTGTAGGCAAAAGTGACATAACCACCAGAACCAACTCCCATAAGGGCAATGAAATTTGGGTCCATACGCCATTCATTATTTCCCATTGCTCTTCCGCGGGTGGCACGAACACAAGCCTTTGCGTCTTGAACCGATGCATAAACGGCGGCTAAATTCGTTCCACGTCGAAGGTCAAGATTAGTTGAGTTGGCTAACCATCCCAAACGGTATGATGCCGAAATCGCAACGAATCCTCTCTTAGCGAAACGTCTTGCCATTTCAACCACTGCAGAATCCTTTTCATTCCCCATTGGAGAGGCGAGTCCTTGAGGTAAAAATGATCCCGTATGAAAAAGTATGACAACGGGTCTGGCAGTTTCAGTATCTATGCTTGTATCGGGCATGTAAATGTCATGATACTGTGGAATGACTTGAGGCCCTCCAAAAGCAGCGGGCACATATTGGCTAAAATTTATGCCATAGACGACTCCTGGTAGAACCGTTATATCGGCGTCTGTAAATACTTCATCAACATAGCGCTGTTGAGCTGAAAGATTCAAATTGATTAAAAACAACAGAATCACTAAGCTTTTTAAAGAGTAAAGGTTTTTCATATTACATTTTTAAGTTACTGATTTCCGAAGATACTCTTTTAAAAATGAACTCGTTAAGCTTTATTCTAAGCTGCATGTTAAAGCCAAGTATGTCAATCTTCCAATTGATGGGCCACCATATACTTGAACGACTTTTTGATTGAAAAGATTACTGCTTCCAATTTTTATAATCCACTTCTTTTCTTTTGAAGTCCACGATAATTGGGCATCGGTTAATCGATAGCTAGGAATTCTTCCAGTAAATTGAGGGGAGCCTTCAAACAGGAATCCCTGGACAAACTTGTGCGTAATCATATACCCCATTTTTCCATTTTTTATTTTCCAATCTAAGTCTCTTGCAGAAAAAGATAAATTGTATTTATGCTCTGGTGTATTGTACGCGGGTATTATCGGGTCATCGATGGCTGAGTTCAACACGTTCCAGGTATAGTTTCCTGCGATGGTATAATTCGAAAAATAATAATTTGTTCCTACGCTAAAACCTTGCGTAGTGACTTGTTGCTCAGCATTTGAAGAAATTCTATATGCCTGAACACCTTTCAATCGGCTCGCAGCGCTCCCTCCTGGATCATCCTCAATTTTTAAAGCAACGTGGTAGCCAATAAAGTCTTTATACCAGCTATAATAATATGTGGCATCTACATAAAAACTATTCCACCAGGTACTTCTATACCCTACTTCGATATTTTTTACTTTTTCGGGCAGAACCCCTTTCATGGTATAATAATTCCAATCCCACGCAGCTCTTTCTTGGACTCCTGCCCCTAAAAAATCGCCTACCTCTGAAATAGTGATCAGGGAGTCATAACCGGTTAGATTTCCTACAAGAATGGCTCTTCCTACATTGTAATATAGATATTGATCCTGTAAAGTTGGGTTTCGGATAGCTGAGGAGGCTCCAATCCTCAAAACTGTCTTGTTATTTGGCCTATATACCATAGACATAGCAGGGGAGGCAAGCCATGAAAAATTCTGATTTTTGTCTAATCGCAAAGTGACATTCATGGAGACCTTTTCTGTTTCTTTCGAATAGCCAGAGAAGAATCCTAATTCTGATACTTGGAGTTTTATACCATTGGTATCGCTGAATATGGTTCCCCTAGAATTGGGGTTATAGCTTCTGTAGTTGCCCCCAATGGAAATGTTCCCGTATTCAGAGAAATCAAATTCTCTTTGAAACTGAACATGTGATAAAGCGGATCGATCATAAAATCGTGAACCACCTGAGTGAAAAGGGGTAGAAATTATGTATTGTTTTAAAGCGTTAAATGCTTGGGAGCCAGGAATAAGCGAACTATCAGGATCATATGCACCACTCATCATCGCTCTGTTTTCTTGGTGATACGCAGAAAACTCATCCGGATACAAAGCTCTGAGCAACGACATTTGTTGCTCAAAATCTTCATTTGACAAATTGTCTGCTGGATAACCTGGAAGGCTTTTGACTTTAGATTTCTGAAAAATGGTCCAAAATGATCGATATTGATTTGCCCAGAAACCCCCATCAAGAATAGAATCTTGCATCTTTAGAGCCGTAAAATAGGCGTCATAGGTTTTCCCAGCATCTTCGTTGGTACGGTAAGCTCTGATAAACCATGTGTCTTTTTTTCTTAGCTCAAATCTATTTTGTAGGAACAAAATATCTTTCAGGCTCAATCTGTTGTCTCCCTGATAAACCGTCGTTCCAGAGCCAAAATTCATGCTGTATATGGCCTCTATGCCCGTTCTTGTTCTATAATGCAATGCGGTGGCTACTTTTAAATTTTCTGTTTGATAGTCTACCAGCTCTGACTCCTCAATGCCTTGGCGGTGATACGTTCCGATTCCTGCATAGGTTTTTACATCGCCACCATGGTCGTACACTATCTCGTCTCCGTATCTATTGACCGCATCATACCCTCCTGGATTATTCCTGCTCGATGTGGATTCGAATGTTGCGTCCATATTGTTTGCCTCCCAATCATTGGCTCTAAGTCCAAAGACATTGAGTTTAAAAGCCCAGCTGTCTGTTCCGTCGCTCCGAGAAAGAGCCGTGGCATATCGCAGAGAAACTTCTGTTAATGCACGTTCACCCACTTTTAATTGAAATGATGTTCCTTGAGTGGTGTAAGGATCTTTGGTAACCATGGAGATAACCCCATTGAATGCCGATGGCCCGTAGATTGCTCCAACAGCCCCTGATATAATATCAACTTTTTGAATATCTAGTTCGCTTGCTCCCAAAAAATTCCCTAAAGAAAAATTGAGGCCTGGCGCTTGGTTGTCAACTCCATCAATTATTTGTAGACTCCTAACAGGACTTGTGCTATTGAACCCTCGAGTATTTATTATTTTAAAGCCAATACTTGCTGATGTTAGGTCGACACCCTTCATGCTTCCCAAAGCTTCATAAAAGTTCAGAGCTGGTGCTTCCTTGATACTTATGAGGTCCAGTGCCTCTACAGTCAACGGAGCTTGTTTTTGTTTCTCTGTAATTCTGGATGCCACAATCTGAGCCTCAGCCAGGACTACTTGATCCACTTTTAGCTTGACGGTGATGGGTTTAGTGCTTTGAATAATAGATAAGTCTCTAGCCGTATATCCGAAAGTTGAAAAGTTCAAAACCACGGGTAGACTCTCTACATCAATATTAAATTTGCCATTCAGGTCAGCAATGACAGCTGTATTCGCACTCTTTACCACTACGTTCCCAATGGGTTCTTTCGTTTTGTTGTCAACAATGTTCCCGCTAATTTGGATAGACTGAGCCTTCAATAAATAACCTGAAAAGCAAAAAATAAGAAGGATTAGTTGTTTATTTCTGTTTCTCATTTTAGATAGTTTACTTTCAAATCAAGTTTACCAAGTAGTAAACCTGTTTTTTCGTGACGAATTTATGGACTGACTTTATTTCGTTTTTTTTTAAAGATCTGTAGGGTCTTTGTTTAAAGCCATAATTCAAATCTAATGATTCTCGTCATAAGAGGTGAGTGGGCATAGATCGCGGGATGGTTGAAATAGATAGAGCCTTAAGGTTGTCAAACTCACTAAGCCCCTAGTGAAATAAAAATACAAGTAGAGTTCAGGAGTACAGACTGGCTAAAGCGCCCTACTGTTCACCACGTCCTTCAGTGGTATCAGGTCTTGGCGTTCAGTCCATGAAGCGCTATCCAACTGAGGATATCTCTAAAGCATGTGGGGTGAATACTGTGTGCCATGGGGTAGCTCTTGACCGTTAATTGCTCCTGGATGGCCTCACCCAGCACTTGATAGGTTGGCATGGATCGACTGGCTGGAATCACGCCATCATGCTCACCAACAGCCATGAAAAGGGGCTTTGATATGGGTTGACTAGTGAGGTCAATCACTGGCCAGTTGTGGGGAAAGTAACTGCATACAGCGATAGACCCAGCAATCAAGTCTGGATGATTCCACGCAATGGCATTGGCCAATATTCCCCCTTGACTGAAGCCAAACAATAAGGGCGGAGGGCCATCGATGCCTTTCAATGCGTCCACAATCAATGCCATGGCGTCCTTAACCTGTAGCATGTCCTCTGATTTAAGCCCATCAGCATCCCAATGGATGTCATACCAAGCTTGGCCTCCCATAGCTAAATCTATTGGTGCCTTTAACGATCGTATGCCGTGCTGAGGTAGAGCTGACTCAAAGGAGAACAAGTCGCCTTCATGGCTTCCATAGCCATGAAGCAACCAGATTTCTGGAAGCCCCTCATTCAAACGGCTGGTCAGCGAATCAGCCAAAGCGTGCAACGTGCTCACTCCAGCCCTTGAGCTTGCAGGCTGTACACAAGCAATTCCATGCCCTTGGCATCCTTAAAAATCACTTCAGCAGCTAAGCCGTCCTCGGACAACTCAATAATTGTGTAGTGCTGGGTGCTGATCACTGTGCCCTTGATAAGGTTCACATTGGCCTTCAATTCACCTGCAGAAGGCATGTGGGAGCGAGACGTGAGTGGGGAAGAGGTGATTTCAACCAATGAGCCTCGCTGAGATTGGTTGATTTCCCCGTGGTGGCGATCACCCGTAAGGAAGATTACCTGGCCAGTGTGATCTTGGCAAATTGAGAGAAAGGTTTCGCGTTCAGGGAATCGGCTGTAATTCTCAAAGACTTCAGCTTCGTTGAGAACCTGAGAGCCAACAGCGATAAACACCCATGCTGCATCGCGATGTATGTCGAGCAGGTCACGCAGGTACTGCAATTGACCCTTGCCAAGTATTTGTGTTCCCTTGGGTCCTCTATGGGTTCGGTCATCCAGACCTACAAATAAAACTGACCCCATGCGTAAGTCCCAACGCAGGTCACCGTTGGTTGCCAGGTCTGTTGGGTTGTCAGGCCATGTTTTCTCAAACACCTTTGCACTGGTTGCAGCTTGAGCAAAACTGCTGTCCGAATCATTGGGGCCAAAGTCATGATCATCCCAAATGGCCAACTGTGGCGTGGATTGAAGGAAGGATGCCAATAACGGAGAGGCGTGACGTTGTTGCATCGCTGCAAGCATGCTTTCTTCGTTTTTCCAGTCCTTTTCCGTGTAGTAGGCGTTGTCACCCAACCACAGAAAATGGTCAAGTCGCTCTTTCTCTAGCGTTTGGAATATGTCATCATTGTTGCCATCTCCCCCCGCTGCACAACTACCTATGCCAAATCGGAGACTTTGAGAATGGAGTGAAAGGGACAGGCAGAGGAGTAGGGGGATAAAGAAAAACTTTTGCATAATGGTCAATGGTTTGAAGCGGGCTAAATTTACCCCATGAACTACTTGTCTTCATCACGTCGTGTAAAACTTTGGCAGTCTCTCCTTCCGCATTGGCAGCAAAGTGTCATTGGGCACAGTGAGCTAGGTCAGGCTATCATTGCCTTCCATCAAGCGCCGCTTGATCAATGTGAAGTTCTTGCCTGGTCACTGATGCATGGCAATGAAACCACTGGAGCTGAAGCGTTGACAGCATTGATTCAGCAGCCTCAATTCGGTCATAAATCGTGGTGCATCGTCCCCGTCCTCAATCCCGATGGCGCCGATGCCTTTACGCGCTTGAACCATCTCGGCAAGGACGTGAATCGCGATGCTATTCGATCTGAGACCAAGGAAGGTCAAGCTTTGCTCTCGTTGATGCCTCGCATTCAGCCAAAGCTGGTCCTTAATCTTCATGATCAACGCAGTTGCTTTCGCGGCATAGGCAGTGACAGGCCCGCTACTTTTTCATTGCTAGCGCCATGCAGCAATCCCAAACAGAAGGGAGGATTTGACCTTGAGGCATCAAAGGTTGCGTCGTGGATGGCCAATTGGATTTCTCAACAGTATCCCCATTGGGGATTGGCCCGCTTCAATGACAGCCATTACCCTAATGCTTTTGGTGATTTATGGCAAAGCCATGCAGCAACGATCACCTTGGAGACTGGCATCACCCTGAGTGATTGGACACGAGGGGAAACAGCTCAGGCCCTTGCCTTGTTGCTTGTCAATATTGACAGCACTTCGTGGGAGGAGATATTTCAAAATACCCCTTTTGACTATTTGGCATTGCCCATGAATATTGATGATGCAATGGATGCCAGTGTTCAGATGGGAAATGGCCAATCATGCATGCTCGCATACCAAGAGACCTTGCAGCAGGGTAGGCTGCAGGCTGAGTGGCGGGTTTTGAAAGGTGATGCTCAGCAAAGCCCCGCTTGGCGCCATTGGTCATCACACCTCCCCCGGCCCATGCCAGGGGAGGTCTTTGATGAGCGGTCAGCTCAGCAGATCAGTTAACCGTAGATTCCTTGCTTGACTTAGGTGTGAGAAATTGCAGGTCGTGTACCACAACTTCAGTGAAGTACATTTTCTCATTGGCATCGTTCTCAAAGCTTCGGTAGATGATTTTGCCTTCTAGGGCACAGAGGTCTCCTTTTCTAAGGTAGCGCTCACTATGCTCGGCCAGTTTGCCCCAGGCGATGATTTGATGCCATTGAGTGTCTTCGTGCTTGTTGCCATCCGAGCTTTTGTAGACTTCATTGGTAGCTAACGCGTATTTAGCCATTTGGTTGCCGTTTTCAAAGACCTTGAGCTCTGGATCTTGGCCCAGTCGGCCAATGAGGGTGATGCGATTTTTCATGTTTGACATGCTTTCTTGATTTTAAGATTGATTGAACAGGGCAAATAACTTGACTGAAAAAACAAGACAGTCGTCTCAAAGTGATTAAGTCTGTCAGTGATTCAGCAACCAAGCGTTTTTAAACATTTGTACCGAATGCAATCTTTCCTAGTATTTAGCTTCGCCACATGATCCTTAAAACCAACGACATGATACATGAAGATTGCATGCAATGTGGCGCCAGATTACTTGGACGCTCTGATAAGAAGTTTTGCGATGATGGCTGTAGAAATAGCTACCATAATAAGCGAAACAGTAATGCCAGTCGGGTGGCTCGCCCCGTCCATAGAAACCTTCGCTTGAACTACACGGTTCTCAGTGAAATGATTGACAGCGGTCACGATCAAGCAGTTCTTGAGGAATTGACCTTGTATGGATTCACGGAGGAGTATCATACTTCATCCTATGTCAATGATGAAGGCAATTTGGTTAAGAACGTCTATGATGTGCAATACCGAATCGTTAAAAAGGGCCGAATTCAGTTCAGGCGAATCTCTGGCAAGCGGAAGGATTGACTGAATCTGGTTTT
>ENA-UZWZ01002929-UZWZ01002929.1-metagenome-genome-assembly--contig:-Day-4-25m-contig-2929_pt1 | contig 32513 bp, 25 predicted proteins | sample MGYA00260346_ERZ794906 | MGnify/ENA metagenome assembly ERZ794906 | reverse complement strand
AACGGGATAACGACAACCTAGAAGTTTCGTTAAAGGGGTTTCCATCAAGTCTCCGAATTTACTGACAATGTCCCGCTCTCAAGGCAGGGGAATAATCGTTAATATGCGGATCACCAAGATTTCAATCATCGTCCAACAAGACTATAAACTTGAATTAAGCAATTGCGCCATTGTCTAATAAGGCATCTATCTCATCTTGTTTATACCCAATCTCCAATAGTATCTCTTGACTATCTGCTCCTAAACCGACTGCCCTAAAGCCTGCCTCCGCAGTGGTCCGAGAAAAGCGCGGAACTGGAGCAGGTTCCCACACATCGCCATCATCTATAAAGGTTTCCCGTGCAACATTGTGTGGATGTTTTCGGGCCTCCGCCATGGATAAAACAGGCGCAAAGCATACATCTGATCCTTCAAATATGTCGCACCAGGCATCTCTCGTTTTGGTTTTTATGAGGGCTTCGAGTTTATCCGCCATCTGAGGCCATGTTTTTATTGCCCATTGATTCTGCATCCATTCCGCACTTTCAGACTCACTTAACTCTAATAGAGTCACTAGCTCTTTGAAAAACTGGGGTTCAATAGATCCAATGGAAACGTATTTTCCATCACTGGTTTCATAAACATCATAAAAGAATGCACCAGAATCCAGCATATTACCCCCACGCTCATCAGACCCTATTCCTGCCTGTAATTGAGAATAGAAGAAGCCCATCAAACTTGCGACGCCATCTACTATAGAACAATCGACGACCTGCCCTTGCCCAGACTGCTGAGTCTCAAGCAATGCACAAACAAGACCAAAGGCCAGCATCATGCCACCACCGCCATAGTCACCTACAACATTTAGTGGAATCGCAGGTTTCTCTCCTTTGCGCCCAATTGCATGCAAGACCCCAGTAAGAGCAATGTAGTTGATATCATGTCCCGCCGCATTAGCTAAAGGTCCTGTTTGACCCCAGCCTGTCATCCTCCCATAAACTAACTTTGGGTTAATTTCTAAACAGACATCGGGTCCCAGACCGAGTTTCTCCATCACACCTGGCCGATAGCCCTCAATTAAGGCATCTGCTGTACCAATCAGTTTTCTTGCACAGGCAATTCCCTCCGCAGACTTCATATTGATACAGATGCAGTTCTTGCCTCGATTGTGAACGTCATATTTAGGATTCACTCCCGCGGTCATCATCTGACCNNCCAGGTCGCTCTACACGAACTACCTTGGCCCCCATATCTGCTAGCATCATTCCTGCATAGGGTCCTGGCCCTAGCCCCGCAAATTCAATAACAGTCTTACCTGACAATGGACCCATGCGATACCCTCATTGCTTAATTTAGTTTGTTATGCGAATCATCCTGTAAAATCTAATTAAATACTAGAGGCTAAATTGAAACCGTCCAACGAGTTGAGGTTGAGTTAGCAATACCAAAACATTTGAATTAAAATGTTTTTAATAATACAGTCGTCGTCATCTAACAAGCCTATCATCAAACAATGGAAAAGATACTATGACAGCATTCAGTGCCCCCTTTGAGCAAGCCATAGAAACTGTGACTGCTCCGGGTTCGCCCTTTGAGATAGCTCAACATCAGAATAATGGTATTGACTATCGTATTTATGCAAAGGCTCCGAAGACTCTCATCGAACTTCTAGGGCCAGGCCGAGAGTTTGGCAATCAAGAGTTTGTTATCTATCAAGAACAACGTTGGACGTTTGATGATTTCCATCGACAGGCCGATATCCTTGCCGTAGAACTCATTGAAAATCTTAACGTAAGCAAAGGTGACCGCATCGCTATTGCTATGCGCAACTATCCAGAATGGATGGTTGTATTTCTTGCCATAATCTCTGCTGGAGCCGTTGCTGTCCCTCTCAATAGCTGGGGCGCCGGCGCAGAATTACGACAAAGCATCGAAGAAGCACAATGCACCCTATTATTTTGTGATCAAGAGCGGTTAACTATTATCGATAGAGACGAAAGTCAATTGGCCACTATAGTTGTGCGTTATGACGGCCCTCTGCCTCATAACTGCCAGAGTTACGATCAAGTAATAACCGATGGTCTTGCAAATAACTTAACGCCTGAGGCAATTCAAGCTGTGCTTGCCGGCGTCAGCATTGATACGAACGATGAAGCAATGATCATGTTTACCTCAGGTACATCAGGAAAACCCAAGGCCGCTCTCTTCACTCATTTCAATTGTTGCCAAGCCATGACCAATTTCGAAGCAGTTGGCGCTGTAGCTTATATGACTAATACTGAGGCATACTCAAAACACCTAGCCAAAGGTGTACCCTCTAAAGCCTTAATAACTGTGCCTTTGTTTCACGTCAGTGGTTTGTTTGCTCAATTTTTACTAACGTTGAGAGGTGGTAGAACTCTGGTTCTCATGTACAAATGGGATCCTGATGAAGCGTGCGACATTATGATACGGGAAAAAATAACAATCGTTGTAGCGGCACCCTCTATGCTCTTAGATCTGACTCAGCATTCTAAGTTTAAGAATGTAGATACCAGTATTATTAGCAATATAAGTGGTGCCGGAGCCGCCACTCCAAGTAAATTAGCAAAGTTGCTTATTGAAAAATTGCCTAATTCTTTGCCTGGTTCAGGATGGGGTATGACAGAGACAGGCGCAGCAGGTAGTTCATTTACAGGCTATTTTTATAATCTTAAGCTCGGTTCTTGTGGTTTTGTGAACCCTATTGTGGATCTTCGCTTTTGTGATGAAGATGGTAATGAGCTTGAAGCTGGCTCTCCAGGGGAAATTTGGATAAAAAGTCCAGCAACGATAGCGGGCTACGCCAACAACCCAAGCGCGAATGCAAAAGAATTCAAAAACGGATGGTTTAAAACCGGTGATATTGGTTATCTTGATCAGGATAAGTGTTTGTTTATCTGCGATCGCGCAAAAGATATGGTTATAAGAGGTGGCGAAAACATTTACCCTGTGGAAATTGAAAATATTATTCAGTCACTTCCTGGCGTCATTGGTGCATGCGGATTCTCTGTTCCGAGTGAAAAATATGGTGAGGAGTTAATGGTTGTCGTCAGAGTAACTCCAGAAGAAATTCACCGTATCGATGCCAAATTAATCAAGCAACACTGTCGAAAATTTCTAGCAACTTTTAAAGTGCCTAGCGTGATATGTGTAACTGATCAGGTGTTCCCGGTTAATGGGGCTAACAAGGTACTAAAAAATGAAGTTAAAGCACTATTTAGTTCTGTATGAACTGTTTAAACTAACTCCGAATTTATAACCCCAATGGAAGGGTCTATTGTGACGACCAAAAGAATACAAAATAAGGATGGGCATCAAGCATTAAAGGCAAAAGCAACTCGAGAAAGAATCATTAATGCTGTTGTGGAATTAATTAATGAGTCAGGATTTAGCTCTGCAAGCTCAACAGCGATCGCCAAAAAGGCGGGTATAACTTGGGGGGCGGTGCAACACCATTTTGGTAACAAGGAAGAAATCTTGGTGGCTGTTATGGAAATGTCACGTGATGTTTATTTCCAGTCATTGACTCAAGCGGATATTCATGACGGAACTCTTGAAAATCGAGTTAGTCATTTTGTAGATCGGGTATGGGAGCACTATAAAAGCGATCTATATTTTGCTTTCTCAGAAATTGTTATGGCGACGCGAGGCAATGACAGCAAACTACCTTTGCGACAAATTCGTGTTACCAATGGATTAGATGAGCACTTGAAGAGAATGGTTGACATCTTTGAGGGCTATAATGTGCCTCAAGAGCGCCTTAACGAGGCCCTGAGGTTTACGCATCGTTTTCTTGGAGGGTTTGCTTTGGACAGGATATTAGAGCCTGGAATGCCCTTTGAAGACATCCATATCCAACGTGTGAAAGATCAACTTTTAGCTATCATCCATCACTAGTATTGTTCCCTGCTACCACTTGATCCAATTTATTAAAGTCTACAGAAAAGCGCTCAATTAAAAACATTGCAACTTAAATGTTTTTTTGCGATAGTTTGCCCTCTTTCGAAAAAACCAATTCGTTAAGGCTCACAAAATGGCATCAATGGACGCATTTAGGAACAATGTTCGCGATTGGCTAGAATCCAACTGCCCTGAGTCTCAGCGTCAGCCTATTATCAAAGACCAACAAATATGGGCAGGACGGAATCGTTCTTTTTATTGTTACGACTCTAAACTCTGGTTTGAGCGGATGAGAGACAAAGGGTGGACCGCACCTACCTGGCCTATCGAATATGGTGGTGGTGGCTTGACTTTGGATCAAGCAAAAATACTTGAACAAGAAATGAAAGCGTTGGGCTGTCGCCCTGCACTCTATGACATTGGTCTTTGGATGTTTGGCCCTGCTCTACTGGAGTACGGCACAGAGGAACAAAAGCAGGAACATATACCAAAAATTGTGCGTGGAGAGATTCGTTGGGCTCAAGGTTATTCAGAGCCATCCGCTGGCTCTGATCTAGCGGCCCTGAAAACTAGAGCCGAGGACAAGGGCGATCATTTTTTAATCAATGGTACAAAGATGTGGACTACTCAGGGAGATAAGTCAGATTGGATTTTTTGTTTAGTCCGCACAGACCCCGACGCACCGAAACAACAAGGTATTAGTTTCCTGTTGATTGATATGGCTAGCGAAGGAGTCGATGCCCGACCGATGGAGCTAATCAACGGCGATCACGAATTTTGCCAAACGTTCTTTGATGATGTGAAGGTACCAAAAAAAAATCTTGTCGGTAAGTTAAACGATGGTTGGTCTGTGGCCAAAGCGTTACTCAAATACGAGCGTAATATGATGAGCATTATGAGCTCTATCGTTGAAAAAGAAGAAGGTGACATCGTCGAAATAGCCAAACGTTACGTTGGTACCGATAGCAGCGGCATATTAACTAATAGCAGTGTGCGTAGCCAATTAAGCCTGCATTTGATGAGCGCTCAGGCTGACTTATGGAGCGGCATAAGACTTTATGAGCAACACAAAAAGGGATTATCTGACGGAGGGCTAGGGCTCACTATGAAATATATGAGCACCACAGAACAACAGCGCAAAGATGAACTCCTACTATCCATAATGGGGAATCAGGGATTAAGCTGGCAGAATCAGAAGCTCTCTGAGGCTGAAAACAAATCAGTCAAGAACTGGGCCTATAACAAAGCTCACACAATCGCTGGCGGCACTTCAGAGATCCAACTAAATATCATTGCAAAAAAAGCACTTAATTTACCAAGCTAAGACAGGCAAAAGAGATAAACTATGAGTATGGTTCTGAACGAAGAACAATGTTTACTTGAAGACACCATTAGGGACTTTCTGTCTAGTCATGCCCCCGTTGCTAGCCTCCGTCAAATCAGAGATACTCAGGACGAACTGGGTTATTCGGATGAGTTATGGCAGCAACTAACAGATCTCGGAATTCCATCTATTCTCATGCCTGAAGAATTTGACGGTCTTGGCTTTGGCTTTAAGGGGTTAGGGGCTGTTATGCAACAAATGGGGCGTCACTTAACAGCATCACCTCTTTTTGCAACCGTAGTTTTAGCTGCCTCGGCCATTGAGTTAGGTGCCACCGAAAAACAAAAACAAGAATTACTGCCTAAGATCACAGCAGGCCAACTAACTCTGTCTTTGGCTATGGATGAGGGGTTCCATCATCATCCTTTGAATACAGACGTTAGACTTGAAGACGATAAAGGCAAGCTAACTATTAGCGGAGAAAAAGCTTTCGTATTAGATGGTAGTAGTGCCGATAGCTTCATTGTACTTGTACGCAGTTTTGGGAAAAAAGGCGATGCCAAGGGTCTATCACTAGTACTGGTGAATCGTGATTCACCTGGCCTCACAATTGAGCGTACCCAGTATATGGATGGGCGGAACGCCGCTGATCTTATTTTTGATCAAGTCTTAGTCACTGAAAATCAATTAATTGGTAGCTTAGGTGAAGCGTACCCAATATTACAACAAGTGTTAGATAGAGGCGTTATCGCTATGTCCGCAGAGATGCTTGGTGGGTGCCAAGAAGTGTTTGAACGGACACTGCACTACCTTCGAGACCGAGAACAATTCGGAGTGAAAATCGGTACGTTTCAGGCTCTGCAGCACCGAGCATCAATGATGTTTTGCCAGCTCGAACAAAGTAAATCTGCAGTACTAAAGGCGCTCTCTAGTCTTGACAGCAATAGCCCTGACTGTTCGATACAAGCAAGCATCGCCAAAACACTGATGAATGACTGCTATCAAAAAATTACCAATGAAGCTATTCAAATGCACGGAGGAATGGGAATCACCGATGAACTTGATATCGGCCTATTTTTAAAACGAGCCAGAATCAGCATACAAATCCTTGGGGATAGCGACTATCACAAAAATCGCTATGCTGAGTTAAACGGCTACTAAAGGTTGCGTTAGATACCCTTAGGGAGATCTTATGAAAGAACAAACTTTAAAGGGCAAGGTGGCATTAATCACTGGTGCGGGCCAAGGTATCGGCCAAGGTATTGCGTTAGCCATGGCAGAACGTGGCGCAAATGTAGTAGTAGTCGGTCGCACCTACTCAAAATGCGAAAACACCTGCAAAATGATCGAGCAACGCTCTTCTGGGAAAGCCATACCTAAAGCAGCTGATGTGGCTATGCATAACGATCTCAAACGGATTACTCAAGAAACAGTAGAAGAGTTCAAAACGATTGATATCTTGGTTAACAATGCCGTAGCCACCTCAATTGGTCCGCTTATAAGTCAAAATGATGAAAATGTCATACAAGCATTTATGGTCGGCCCTATGGCAACACTTAGGCTTATGCAGCTCTGTTATCCCTATTTAAAGCAACAAGGCGGGTCAATTATTAACATGGCCAGTACAGCATCAAAACGGTGGGATATGTCTAACTACGGGGTCTACGCCGCTGAAAAAGATGCCATTAGAGCCCTAACCCGCGCTGCGGCTAGCGAATGGGGGCCAGACAATATCAGAGCCAATAATATCCTCCCTCATGCAAGCTCGCCGGCCCTACAAAAATGGATGAAGCATCGTCCTGAGGAAGCTGCCGAATTTACTAAAAGTATCCCACTCCAGCGCGTAGGTGATTGCGAAACAGACATAGGACAATTTGTTGCTGTTCTTTGCTCGCCAGAATCATCCTATATCAGCGGGCAAAGTATTGCTTTAGATGGTGGTCAAGCATACATGAACTGAGGTTTGTTATGAGATATCCAGCCAAACAAACAACGCAATGGCTCAAGCTGCTGCTCGGCAGTCTAATCCTATTTTTTATAGCTGCGCTGATGCTATTTAATCCTGCCAGCCTAATCACTAGCCAGCAAGCTAAAAATGACGCACTAATTGCCGAAAGTATGGCCTATCACGTAGGAGTATCTGCCTACCTTTACGGCTATCCTATAATCGAAATGACTAGTCAAATGCACAACGAAACGCATTTAGTAGAAGAGGATCAAGCAGTTTATGCCCCAGTTAATAAACTCTATCGCCTCAGTCATCTCATCAATCCTAAGACCGCAGGTAATTTAAGAGCACCTAATAGTGACACCTTGTATTTTCACGGCTGGTACGACATTACCGAAGAACCTCTAATTATTCACACTCCTGACACAAAAGGACGTTACTTTACCATTGCAATAACTAACCTCTATGCGGAAGTTGTACACATTGGCCGCAGGACAACAGGCACGAAAGAGCGTTTATTCGCCCTGGTATCGCCCACCTGGAGCGGAACCCTGCCTGACAATGTCACACCAATAATCACAGAAACCTCCAAGGGTTGGTTGCTGGGGAGGATGCTCGTGACCGGATCAGAAGATTTTGCCCAAGCAAACAGCCTTATGGAGCAAATTTGGTTAAAACCCTTAGCCAAATTTAACGGCCAACAGGGCGATAAAGCAGTTGAAAAAATAAAGGCTGACAAACATGATTTTAAAGGATCTCTTAGTTTTTTTGCGGAATTTAATCGCACACTAAAAACATTACCTCTTCGAGCTGGAGAGGCAGCCCTATTAGCTCAATTTGATGAAATTGGTGTAGGTCCCAATGTAACCTTTGATGCCGATCTTCTCACTCCGCCTCAACGCAAAGGTTTGGAGCATGCAATAAAAGACGCTGAGGATATTATCCAGGCATCACTACAGCGCACCATAAAGTCCACAAATGGCTGGATGATCTCAAAAGATATTGGAGTTTACGGTTATCACTATATGCATCGTGCCTCTGTGGTCAAAGGAGGTTATGGCAATCTACCCGAGGAAAGCCTCTACCCTGCTGCTGTGTTCGATGAAAATGGTAACCTACTGAATGGCAGCGATAGATTTCGAGTTCACTTTAATCCCGAACAATTGCCACCGGTTGATGGTTTCTGGTCACTCAGCGCATACAAACTTGAGGATGCCCAATTCGAGCCCAACAGCATCGACCGCTACAGCATTGGCAATTTAACTAAGGGACTAACGTACAACGAATTGGGCGGCCTGACCCTTGATTTACAGCATGAAATGCCGACAGACACTACCACTAATTGGCTGCCGATACCTAAAGGTCACTTCATGCTGGTTATGCGCCTTTATGAGCCTCAACAAAAGGCCTTAAATAATCAATGGATACCACCAAGTATCGAGCGCCTCTAGTCCTGAGCCGGCGATGGCGGAATAAACTGACCATACCATTTGCGAAACTTGGCAAAGGGTCCATCACCATCACAAAGCAATGGTCTTTCATAATAGATTTTGCGGTTCCAAATGATAATATCCTCCTCCATTTGAGAACAAATATTGGCAATAATCGCATCACCAATACCTCCTGAAACTGTTTTGCCATCCACCTTTTTCTGCATGAAAGCGTACATTGCACGAGCATGTTCAGAATGAACAGGAGTTAAATTAGCCAGCAAGATCGTATCGCAAATACCAGAGAATTTAATCACGGACAATCCAGGGCCTGTGCTGAAGTTCTCAATAAATCCTTCGATTACCCCTCTGGGTGTTTCATTACGCGTTTTTAGTAACCCATGGCGAGTAAATTCGCCAAACTCTTGTTTCTGCACATCAGGAATATCATTAGTCCCATGGACAAAATGAAAATGTGCAGCATCTACTGCATTCTCTCCAATTTCCTGCATGTGCGTACTGATCTCCCAGGTAAAACTTTTGATTTCACCCCACTCGTCATTTTCTAATGTAGCTTCAGAGACAACAGGTGGCTCATAGGTAGGAGCAATATCATCAGGATGATACCAAACCAAAATACACTGGTTTATCTCTCGTACCTCATAAGACCGAATCACCTTTTCGCCGCGCGCCACTCTCGGAGGAAGGTTTTTGGCATAGGGAATGTGTTTACACTGTCCTTCCCCATTAAACTGCCATCCGTGAAAAGGACACACAATATTCTCACCATCCACCGCAGCAGCCGAACCTGCGTGTTCACGAATACCATAGCCCAAGTGAGCTCCCATATGGGCGCAGTAGGCATCAATTACCTTAGCGGCACCTGATTCAGTGCGAAAAATCACTAAATCTCGGTCAAAGTAGGTTATCGGCTTTGCTTCGCCGATGGCAAGTTCACTCGAATAGAGCACCTGAAACCAACCAAATGGCATCGCCAGTGGCACTCGGGGTGAACGTCGATCAGTCGCAATCATTCTAAATTCCTCTATTTTCAAGTTGTACTTAACGTCTACTGGGTTTATTTAACAGCGGCGCCACCATCAACAGATAATAACTGTCCAGTGATAAATGATGCTTTGTCTGAACAAAGAAAAACAACCGCTTCAGCCACCTCATAAGGTTCCCCGATGCGATTCATCGCCGCTGAGCGCTCTAGTGCTTCAGCCAGCTTTGGTTGTTCTTGGAAATATTTTTCAACTCCAGGTGTACGAATCACTCCTGGAGACACTGCATTGATCCGAATACCCTTTTTGCCATACTCCACTGCCGAACTCTTGGTCAGCACATTTACACCACTCTTGGCCGCTGCATAAGCCGTATTGTAGGGCTGTCCTCTCAATGAGGAATTCGAGGATATATTCACAATACTACCCCCTTTACCTGAATCCAGCATAGCTCCAACTTCGTGTTTTAAACATAACCATGTATTGGTTAGACACATCTCTAAGGTGTCATCGAAGACGCTGCGTTCAAATTCATGAATAGGTCCAGAACCACGACTAACAGCTGCGCTATTGCAGGCAATATCAAGTCTGCCAAAAATAGTAATAGCAGCATCAATCATCGCCTTTACTTGCTCTTCATTGCTAACATCCGCACAGACAAAGTGTGCCTCTCCTCCTGCTTCTTTGATTATATCAACCGTCTCTTGTCCAGTTTCGGCATTAAAATCAGCTACGATGACCTTTGCCCCTTCACGAGCAAAAGCCTCGCAAATAGCACGGCCAATACCTACACCACCACCGGTGACTAGTCCTACTTTGTTATCTAATATATACATTTAAAGAATCTCTTGTAACACCCAAAACTATGGGAAGCTTGTACTTTATTTAACTATGGTATATTTTTGAACTATAGTATATTTATTGAGAAAATTCTAACAATTTGACTACTCAAACAGACGAGGAAATTTATTTTGGAAAACTTACAGTTAGTGGTAAAAGAAGGTATCCGCGAACGTAAGAAACGTATGACCCATGAACGTATCTGCGATGTGGCCTCTAAACTGTTTATAGAAAAGGGGTACTCGAATACTACCATTGATGCCATCGCTGATCTCTCTGACATTTCTAAACCTACGTTTTTCAACTATTTCTCTTCAAAACTCGCGGTTCTTCATGAAATTATCGACATTATGGACGAACAATTCGTCAGTTATATCACCGATGAATTAGACAACCATGACAGCACCTTAGAGCGCCTGCAACATGTGATGCGTCGATCAGCTTTATTTATTGAAGGCGCCCCTGAACTAACCCGATTGACCTTAGTCGAAGGGATTGGCGCCATTGGCGACGTCCACAAATCACAAGCTCGATTTAAGCGAATGCATGGCGCAATGGGCCAGCTCATTAAATTGGGGATCACCCAAGGTGATGTGCGAAAAGATTATCCCTTAGAGCTACTAATACAGACGGTCTTTGGCAGTTATCTTTATGCCTTACTAACATGGCTCACCGCACAGGAACACAGCTTGGAAATAAGCTTAGAGGGTACTGCGGTTTTTCTTGCTGAGTCGATCAGCCCAAGAGACTTATGAGACGTCATAACCAGCGCCCTAAGCAAAAGGAGGGACACTCCAAATGATGACCATTACCAGTGATTTAGATTACAAAACACGGCCCAATAACTACGAATTGAATCATATTCCTGGCACTAAAGGCCCCCCTCTTATCGGTAATGCTCTGCCCTTTATCAAAGATATGCTCAAGGATTCCAGAGATCGTGTGGAAAGGTTTGGCAAAGTCTCACGTATCGTGATCGCGGATCAAACTGGATTATTAGTGGTTGGTGCAGACAACTTTAAAACCATTATGATCGACCGAGATAATAACTTCTCCAATGAAATGGCCTATGCACAACAACTAGGAGCCTTTTATCGCGGCGGACTCTTGCTTCTTGATTTTGATGAACATCGAATGCAACGCAGGATCATGCAACAAGCATTTAAATTTAGCACCATGAAACATTACATGGAACCGCTCAATGAGCGTTTTAGGGATTCCCTAATTAACTGGCCCAAGGATACGGAGCTGAAGTTTTATTTTGAAATAAAGAAAGTTCTCCTAGATATTGGCAGCAAGATATTTTTGGGCGAGAAAGAATTCACCCAAGAGTCAGAGATGGTTAACCAAGCATTTTCAGATGTCAGCGGTGGATTGGGCTCTGTATTAAGATTTAACCTTATTGGCACCAAATTTCATCGAGGGCTTCAAGGCAAATCTGCCTTGGCTGACTATGTGGCACGTAAAATTCCGCACCGCCGAGCTGGCGATGGCGAAGATGTACTGAGCCACATGTGTCGAGAACGAACTGAAAAAGGCGAGTTTTTTAGTGACAAAGAGATTATTCAGCACACTACATTTTTGCTCTTTGCCGCTCACGATACAACCACCAGCGTGCTCAGTCATATGGTCATGTACGTAGGCTCACGACCTGAGTATCAGAATCGTCTGCGCCAGGAGTGTTTGGCACTTGGAACTGATGAGCTGAGCTATGATGATCTTGATAAATTACCTGAATTTGAACATTGCTTCGAGGAGGTTCTGAGGCTGCATCCTCCAGTACCAATGAGTATGCGGCGAACTATTAGAGAAACTATACTCGGTGGCCATGCAATCCCCCCTGATACCCTATTGTTCATGCCAACTTGCTACAACCAACGTGACCCCGAATACTGGGCTGATCCCGATGTATTTGATCCTAGCAGATTCAGTGAGCCCAGAAATGAGCAGAAAAATCATAGCTTCTGCTACCACCCTTTTGGTGGTGGTGCTCATAAATGTATCGGTATGCACTTTGCATTAATGCTATCCAAATGTTTCATTTTTCATTTATTACGCAATTTTGAAGTCAGCACGCCGCCTGACTATGCCCCCGTTTTGGATTGGGTACCCATTCCCAAACCATCTGATGGCGTACCTATTCGCCTAAAAGCTATTAACAGCTCAACATAACCTCACAATAAGGAGAGATCTAAGACATGCTTTTAGATGCATTTAGATTGGACAAAAAAATTGCCATTGTGACCGGTGCGGGCAAAGGCATTGGTAAAGACATAGCGATCTGCTTTGGAGAAATGGGCGCATCAGTCGTCTGCGTAGCCAGAAGTATTGAGGATATCGAAGACACCGCTGAGCAAATCCGATCATTTGGAAGCAGCGCATTAACGGTAGTCTGTGACGTCACCAAAGAAGAACAGCTAAAGAACTTAGTTGATCAAGTGTTAAAGGAATTTAAATGCATTGATATTCTTATTAACAATGCCGGCGCTCCAGGTCGCGGATGGGGACCCATTGAAGAGGTCGACATGTCTCGTTTTGAGCATACTCTGCGAATAAATCTTACATCCGCCTACACATTAACTCACTTATGCACTCCAGCACTACGAGACAGTGGCGGTACCATCGTCAATGTCTCATCAGCTCTAAGCTGGATGGTCGACAAGAACTTCTCTTCCTATGCCGCGGCTAAAGCAGGCATGAATCAAATGACTAAGGTTATGTCCTATGAGCTTTCCCCCGGTGTTCGAGTTAATGCTGTCGCACCAGGTGCTATTGAAACCCCGAGCATGGAATACATTACCAGTAACCCAAAACGTAAAGCTGAAGCTGAGCGCTGGATTCCTCTTCAACGGCTGGGCCAACCAAGGGATATTGCCCTTGGAGTACTTTATTTAGCCTCTCCTGCCAGCGGCTTTGTTAGTGGAAAAATACTAGAAATAGACGGTGGTATGCAAGCCATACCCGGAACCGCAATCCAAGAAATAATCGGCAAAAAGCAATAAAAAAGTAGCAAAAAGAGCAAAGGAGCTTAGCAGGTATGAATCGTTTTACAGACAAGGTGGTAATCGTCACCGGCGCCGCATCAGGTATCGGCAAGGCATCTGCACAAAGAATCGCCTCAGAGGGCGGAGTCGTCGCCTGCATGGATATCCAAGAGGATGCCCTATCTGATGCCGTGAATGGCATAAATAACAACCCAGATACCAGTGGTGCAGCATTTAGCTACGTCTGCGACATTGGTGACCCAAAATCCACAAAAAAGGTAGTGGCCGCAGTTATCAAGGATCACAAAAATCTCAATGCACTCTGTAATATTGCTGGTATTTTGAAGCTCCAAAACACCCTAGAGGTATCCCTGGAAGATTGGAATCGCATATTAGCCGTCAACCTAACGGGGACATTTTTTATGTGCCAAACCGCACTGCCCCATTTAATTAAAACTAAGGGTAGCATTGTCAACATGACCTCTACCGCTGCACTAGGAAGCCACCCCTGGACAGCTGCCTATGCCGCTTCAAAAGGTGGACTTCTATCGGTCACTAAAACGATCTCGATTGAGTTTGGCAAACAGGGTATCAACGCTAATTCTCTCAGTCCCGCGTCAGTGGAGACACCCATGAGTAACAATGCCAAGTTACCCGAGGGCGCAGACTACGATCTACTGAAAAAAATACTGCCATTTGATGGTATTGTGCGTCCCGCTTCTGATGTGGCGAGCCTGGTGGCCTTTTTAGCTTCCGATGATGCCGTTCATATCAACGGTATTGACGTGAGAATTGATGGTGGAATGATGACCTAGCAGAACAACGAAACCTTGTTATTTAGCTTGCCATTGAGGTTTTCTTTTCTCCATAAACGCGGTGAGGCCCTCTTTGATGTCACTGCTTTGTAACATAACCTCTAATCGGTCAAATTGCCCATCTTTTTGGGCCTGCTGCAATTCATCAAGATTAGAGGTATTCAAGCCTTCCATTACCGCCTGTTTGGTCGCTTGAATAGCAAGGGGTGCACACTGAATAATCTTCTCAGCAATATCAACAGCTGTACTCATTAATTCATTTTTAGGCACCACCTTATTCACAAAACCTAAACGATGGCCTTCTTGAGCGGTTATCGGGTCGGCGGTTAATAGAATCCCCATCGCTGGCTTTAAACCAATTTGACGCGCCAATCGATGCATACCACCAGCCACTGCTGCCGCTCCAATCTTAGGTTCTGGCAATCCAAATACAGCCCCTTTAGCGGCAACGATAATATCCGCCGCCAAGGCCACCTCAAAGCCGCCACCCAGAGCCAAGCCATTAACAGCAGCAATAATGGGCTTATAGCAACCTGTACGCGACGTTAAACCGCCATAGCCACTATCTGGCAAGACATAATCATCCGCCACTTCTGCGTTAGCCATAATGCTAATATCACCGCCAACGCTAAACGCTTTATCGCCACTGCCAGTAACAATGGCAACCCATAAGCTATCATCAGCATCAAATGCATCAAGAGCAGCAGCCATTTCAAAGGATGTTGCTGGGCTTAATGCGTTTAAGACCTCGGGCCTATTTATCGTAATAGTGCAGATATGACCTTTATGTTCGACTTGTATCAATTCATAGTTCATTGCGAATCCGGCTATTATCAATCGGGCTAAAATCCATGGAGCTGTATAAATTCAGTGACATCCACACGTGGCTGATTAAGTTGATTCACTGGGGCATCGGGGTCAGCATACCCTAAAGCCATGCCCAGCATTACCATCTCGTTAGACGCTAAACCCAGCACATCTCGCACTATGCCCGCCCACATACTCCATGAGGCCTGAGGGCAGGTTGCCAGTCCTTTTTCATCGGCAACTAACATCACGCTTTGTACATAAAGACCTAAATCAATCATCTGAGATTCGCAGAAACTGCGATCAAGGGTAAATATAAGGCCTACCGGTGCATCGAAAAAGCTAAGGTTTCTTGCACCTTGCTGCATGCGGCCCATTTTGTTATCACGTTTAATTTCAAGGGCGCGGTACATAACCTCTCCACAGTCAGCACGACGTGAACGCCATGGTTCAGCTAGGCCCGAAGGATAAATAGGAATATCTGGATCGACCCCTGTAGGATTATTCATAGCCTGGGCAATGGTTTTTTGAAACAGCGTGTTTTTCACTTCGCCGCTTAATGCGTGTACTCTCCAGGGCTGCAGATTACCACCAGAGGGAGATTTCCCAGCAGTCTCAAGAATATCCATCACTAATTCAGGTTGGACATCTTGCTGAATATATTCACGGATAGATTGCCGTCTGGCTAAGCTCTCAGAAACAGATATTTTTGTCATACTGCACCTTAGTATTATTCATTTTCACTTAATATTAGTCTTTTCCTAGCTCGCGTTGGGTATTTATGGATTGCTGGCGCAATTTTTCTCTAGTCTCCTCATCCACCAGCACACCTCGATCACCAATTTGGTCGATCAACTGTTCAGAAAAGGGAAGCTCATTGGTCCACTCTGATTGCAACGTCTGTTCTGATTGGACGACTCTTGCCCAGTCTACTGGGGGCAACCATCCAGGATGAGGCACCAAAGTGCCCCTTGTGCCAGCAAGCGGGTGCAAGGCTCGACGCTGACGTATTAACTCCGCCAACCGTGCTACCTCACTTATCTTAATAGCTGCTAAATTATTGGTTTCATTGGGGTCTTTTGTAATGTCAAACAAAAAGCTCGTCAAATTCGCATTGGTTTGCCCTTCTCGTACTATTTGTACCAATTTCATTGAGCCATCTATCACCGCAGTCCAAATTAGTCCTGGAACGGGAATCTCTGATACAAAAAATAATGGCGCTTTTCGCTTAACTGAGCTTCCGCTATTCAATGCAGGCCACATATCTTGACCGTCAATAGGGTTCGGTAGCGTCGCCTGAATACCTGTTGCAGAGACAATAGTAGGAAATAAATCAAGGTACGACATTGTTTGATCTAGAACAGTCCCAGCAGCCAAGTGGTTTGGCCAGCGCACAACCGCCGGCACTCGAATACCCCCTTCAAAAGTTTGACCTTTCTGCCCTCTTAAAGGTTTGTTGTTGCCGCCGAAATAATTCGATCCACCATTATCACTCATAAAGACCACAATAGTATTGTCAGCAAGACCCTCGCTCTCAAGAGTATCGAGAATACTCCCTATCGCCCCATCCATTTCATCAACCATGGCTGCATAAACCCGCTGATAGCCCTGTCTTGGAAGGTGCTTATACTTTTTAATAGTCTTGGCAGGCGCTTGCATAGGACTGTGAGGTGCTGTAAAAGGTACATATAAAAAGAACGGTTTACCTTTGTCTCGCGCTTCAATAAACGCCGTGGCTTGACTAGCCTCAATATGAGTTAAATACTCACCATCACGGCTTACACTCACACCATTGCGTTGCAAATCATGTCCATTTTCCCTGCGGTGATTATAAAAATCAGTATTGGTGTGCAAATGACCAAAAAAATAGTCGAATCCTTGGGAATTTGGTACTTGCTGTTGCTGACTATGACCTAAATGCCATTTACCAATAATTCCAGTTTGGTAGCCCGCATCCTTAAAGACCTCAGATAAAAGATACTCATCTTTGCCTAGACCAGCGTTATACCAGGGGTGTATCTGATCGTAGGCTATACCTAAACGTACAGGATCTCTGGCAGTCAATAATCCAGCTCGCGTTGGTGAGCATATAGGGGCTGCATAAAAGCGCTCTAGGGCCACCCCTTGCGCCGCTAAACCATCTATGGCTGAAGTCTGAATCGGGCTGCCGTGATAACCCACATCGGCCCACCCCAAATCATCAGCCACCATTAAAACAACATTAGGTCTCTCAGTAGCAGCAACAAAGACACTGATGAATGAACCAAGCATCAATGACCAGGCTCTGAACAACTTTATCAATCTCATTTTATTCGTTATGTTGCGCTCAGATTGCATAGCATCGCTCCAAATGAACTCTCACGGCCTAGGTATACTAGGTACTGTAGCATTTTGTGCACAGCGCAGAATCATCCAACTTGGTTGCGATATTCGTTCAATAAATGATACTTGGATAGAGTGAATGATGGATTTGGCCAACCAAAATGACTCATCAAGCACTATTTTAAGGCTCACAAATATCGTAATTTTGGGTCTATTGACTATAACTACTATATCCAACGACAAGACTAAGCAACGAGGAATTAAATCATGGGAATATATGCCTTAACTGGCGGTGCTACCGGTATTGGCGCGGCAATTAAGTCAAACTTAATTGCTAGGGGCCACCGAGTTATTGTCGTCGATTTAAAAGATGCTGATATCACTGCGGATTTGTCAACTGCCGCAGGCCGCACTATAGCTGTTGACGGCATAAAAGGTTTGGCACCTGAGGGGCTAGATGGTCTGATTACAAGTGCTGGTGTCGGCTCTCATATTCCCAATCATCGCCTTATTGCCAGTGTTAATTACTTTGGTACCGTAAACCTAACAGAACAGTTAGCCGATTTAGTCGCGCTCAAGAATGGTGCCATCGTATTACTTTCATCTAACTCTGCACCCATGGCCACCAGCAATGACTACGTAGATTTACTGTTGTCCGGCAATGAAGACGCGGCTCTTGAGGAAAGCGAAAAAATCACAGGCCATGAAGCCTACAGTGGCTCCAAACAAGCCATCGCGCGATGGATGCGTCGCATGGCACCCGCGTTTGCTAGGCGAGGTATAACGATTAACGCTCTAGCCCCCGGGTACATCGAAACCCCAATGACTAAGGTTGTCTCAGAAGACCCAAAGTACGGTGACTCTATTAAGCGCTTTAAAGAGAGCATCCCCGCGGGCCGAGCAGGCAAACCAGAGGATATCGCCGAACTTGTAGAATTTTTATTAAACCCTAAATCTCGGTTTATTTGTGGGTCAGTACTCTTTATCGACGGTGGGCACGATGCCATGCTGCGTGCCGACCAATTCTAAATTTAATTAAATAATCCCAAGATAAAAATAGCATAAAAAAGGGCTGCAATTTGCAGCCCTTTTTATTGTGGTGTTGCCTAAGTTTAAAGTTCTAAAATGAAATCTACACCCCAAACTTCAGGCTCACCATACTGAGCTACGCTAGTACCCAGAGAATCACCGTAGTTGAACGAGAAGTTTCTATGGTCATCATCAAAGATGTTACGACCCCAGAATGCGATTGTCAGGCTACTGTCAGTCAACTGCTTAGTCCACGCTAGACGAGTATTCACAATCGTGCGCTCATCATTCATTAACTGCTCAAATACAACAGGCGCATCCCCACCTGGCACTGCATCGGTGTTGTAAACCGCTGAGTTTAAGGCGATTGGTGATCTCTCATCCTGCCAGTTACCATTTAGAGTCCAATGCAGGGTACTGTCAGCTTTTCTCATGAGTGTCCAGTCAACATTAAAGTTCAATGAACTATCAGGTGAACTGCGCTTAGCCAGATGAGCTGTTTCCATCACCACACTGCCATTAGCTGCATCAGTAATAAGGGCGGGGAAGTTTTCAAAATCACCATTATTGATGGTGTAAGCCAATGAGACTAGCATGTCATCAGTTGCACTGAACATTAGGCTAGTTTCAAGACCATCTCGCTTAGTTGATCCTGAGTTAGTGATTGAACTAGATACTGTTCCATTATCGTTGGCTAATAACTGAGAAACCTGAAGGTTGTCATACTCGTACTTGAAAAGAGTAGCATTTAAGCGAGCTCGGCCATCCATCAAATCAGATTTAAAGCCAATTTCCATACTAGTGATTTCTTCTTCATCAAAGCCATCGGCAGTATCATTAGCTTCATCATAATGAGAACCATTAAAGCCACCACTACGATAACCCGTTGAGTAGCTTGCATATAAGTTAGTATCGTCACTAACGAAGTACTGCACGCTTACTTTTCCTGAGAGGTTGTCAAAGTCTTTACTAAAACTCTTACCATAAACTCCCGCCTTCTCTGGTTGGTTCATTGCATTGGCGTTATCGACATAATAAGCGCCTGGAGCTTGACCACAGAAAAAGCCAAAGAAACAAGCTGGGCTTGCTGATGAGCGATGGAGATACGTAATATCCTTCTCTTCCTCGGTATAACGCAATCCGGCGGTGTACGCCCAAGCGCTATCATCTGCTCTGTAGGTCATCTGACCATAGAGAGAGGTTGCTTCCGTTGCGATGTCATAAGAAGTTGTTCCTGTAAAAGCAATTGGGAATACTGAAGTTTGGTTATTTCGAGATTCCGAATCCTCATCGTAATAGTAGAAACCAAGGACATAGTCTAGATTATCCCCTGAACCCACCATTTGGAACTCTTGGCTAAATTGCTCGTGCTCAATGGTTGCATAGTTACTAAACAGCGGTGCACTGCCATTATTATTAATTGCGTCAATCAAAGACTGTGCAATCATGAACTCATAAGAGGCCGGTACATAAGGACCACCCACCGAATCAAACATTAATCCGCCGATTGTCAGCAGAACAAGGTCAGGAACTACACCTGTGGAAATACCATTAGCTCCCATGGTGACGGTATTGTCCATTCCGTCGAGATCTCCCTCATTGAGGTTACTAACCTCACGGATACCCGTGATTGACTTAAATTCAACATCACCTTTATCCCACGTTAAGGTCAAGGAATGTGCGTCGACATCATTGGCTGAGCGTTGATCCGAGTCGTTTGACCCTGTGCTAGGGCGCGATCCATCCTGAGACAATACGCCATTAGCAAAGGCTGCGTAGTCCGATATCCACTGGCTCAACTGTGCAATATGAGTTGCACCACCAGCCGCCTGGGCTGCGCTGATAGGAGAGTATGGAGGGCCATATGCAAGATATGGTAGGCCACCTTGAGTTGCAAGTAAGGAGTTGAGGCGGTCTGTACTCGAAATAGTCACATTGTTTGGATACCCAGCTGCATTTTTAAGTCCGCCTCCTAGGGGATTAAAGCCAACTACATTTAGCGCCTGAGCAGTTTCATCTAACTCATTGTGAGCATAAGAGTAACTTGCATTGAAGTTTTCTGTAAGATCCCAGTCCATCATAAAACGATGACCTGACCGGTTGATATTCTCTAGGTCTTGGCCGCCTGCGCGGGTATTTTCATAGAGCCCATCACGGGTACGATCATAGGCCGATACTGCTATAGAGAGGCTGTCGGATAGAGGTAGGTCTAACCGAGCGTTCATACCTTCATGGTTATAATCACCACCAGAAACCTTAACTTTTAAACCAAACTCATCAGAGGGCTTTTTGGTGATCATGTTAACTGCACCACCCGTGGAGTTACGACCATACAGCGTACCCTGAGGACCCATTAGCACCTCAATTCGCTCTAGATCCATTGCATCTACGCCATTACCAGCAGATTTGCCAAGGAATATTCCGTCGACATAAATCGCGTTGGCTGGGTCAGTCGAAACACTGTTCGCATTTCCTGAACCGACACCACGGAGATTAATGCTCACATTACCCCGCGATGAAGGAGCTTCGAAACCACTCATACCTGGTGTAGCTGTGAACAAATCAAGAATATTTGCAACGCCGCGGGCTTCAATATCGTCCGCCCGAAGAGCCGTCATCGATATCGGCGTATCTTGCATACTTTCTGCTTTTTTCTGCGCCGTTACTATAATTTCGTCCATAGTGAATTCAGCTGTTGTTGCAATTGTTGCATTGCCAGCAAGCACAGCACCTAACAAAACATTTTTATAAAATGTGGCTTTACTAGAGTTTGACATGTTCATCCCCTCATCCAAGTTTGATCCTAACGTAATAGATTAATAATTATTATTAGCAACTCGCAGAATCCCTTGTAAAGCACCCTGCTGCTTAGTCACTCAGTCCAACTTATTGCGTCAAACAAACCGTCACGAGCCGTGTTGCACACATTTTGCAATCAAGACTGAAGAAGACAGTTTTGACGAAAAACATGGCAGATTCGTTTGACGTTGATCCAACTATAAGCAAGCCGACCAAGGCTCTTACAGGTCAAAATCATTCAATTTTTTGTACTTAAACCGCCACAAAAATTGTCTTTTGCATGCATTTTTCATGGCACACCCGCCAAGCCTTTGAGTTGCCTCAGTATTATTAAAGTTCACTAAAATGGGCTTCGCTACTCTAAAATCGCTAATTTAGTCTCTATGGACTATGCACGCACTTGAAGATATCAGGGGCTAGGACGGGCTATAAACTGGATTTTTCGCGATACATCTTTGGTGTCATTCCCGTCCAATTTCGAAAAGAACGCACAAATGAGCTGGGCTCGGTATAACCCAGCAGGTAGGATAAATCATTTATTTTAATCTTAGAATTACTCAGATGCTCTATAGCAGAAGCGCAACGCAGCTCGTCCTTGAGAATTTGATAACTGGTTTTCTCAGCCAATAGCCGCCGACGTAAGCTTGATTCGGACATGTGTAGCTTTGCAGCAATTTCTGAAAAAGTCGGCATTCCTTGCTCAAAATCTAAGCCTACCAATGACTTAATTGCAGCGCTTGTACTTGCTGGCTTCTTTTCGGAGAGTATCAGTTCATACACTGTGTTCTTAAGAAATTCCTCTAAAGACTCAGCCGTTTGAACCAATCTGAAATCTAGAAACTCCTCGGCAAATACTAATTGATTAATCTCAGCATCAAATTCCACGGAGCAATCTATCAATTTTTCTACTGAGCTAGTATAGGCTTCACCAACTTCTGGCGCAGAGATTTGGAGCCCATGGGCCTCTATTGTGCGTCCAATCAGCCAACCACAGAGCGCATGCCAAACAAGTAGCCCGGAGGCTTTTATAATGGTGTCGTAAGAATCATAACGATCCCAATCAGCCGGAATAAAAACCTTATCTACATTGAGAGGATCAATATGATACTTGAGATGACAAAAACCTTGATCCTGATGAACCGAGATTTTGTATCCACTAATAGGATACAGCAAGGCATCAAACTTTTGAGCCCTATCCAAAGCCTCACCAAGTGTCTTGCAACCAATTAGGCAGCGGCACAACATCTCAAATATTTCGCTACCAACCCCAGCAGCCCAAGGAAGTGGACGGCGCAAGGTTTGCATGGCCAGCACAGATTGTTTAAACAGCTTGGAATAATCATAGGCAGATAGGATGCTCTCATCCGAGGCCTGTTGGATAGCCTCTAAGCTTAACCCTGCATTCTTCGCTATCACTTGGACATCTAGATCTATGCGCTGGAGGTAATCCACTAAGCGCTTAAATTTAATAGCGGCAATACCTATATACCGTGAGCTCATTCTCTACCCATTAAATAGTTTTAGAAACACTCTTTGGCGACGAACTTAAATGCTAACAACTTCGAATTCTAGCGCCATGTCATTTGATGTATAGACGTATAAAAATGAATACATCTTTATTATGGATGAGAATCCCTGCTATGGCACAAGAAATAACAAATTATTTAAAACGTGAATGTAGTGTGAATGGACTAACAAATGCCTTCTTTAATGGGTTGATCTGTTGGCTGCTGATTAAAAATCATGGGACTATTACCTGGTGGGGACAGCACAACTTCGGATACGATATTCTCGCGACTGGATTCATCCTTCCATTCATAGTGACCCTCATAGTCATACCCATTCAGCGCCGGAAAATGGCTAAAAGCAAAACGCCAGGATTTCACTTCGACCGATCCATAAGTGCTCACGCTTTTCTCTGCCGGTTCCCCAAATCATTAACGGGAAAAGCTTTTTACTTCGGTTTAATCGGGATGGCAGTTATTGGAGGGTTAAGCCTGTTACTGCTCGCACTTATTGGCGTGCAAGACTTTACCCCTCTCCAATACTCCATTTTTAAAGGTGTCTGGGCCGGTGTTCTAGCTAGCATTTTAGTAGTGCCTATGATTTTACTCGCGCTTGATCAAAACTAAGAGCCGGCTGATATATGAGCTATCAGCAACTCCTCTCAAGCGGTTCAATTGGTGGCCTAACACTCAAAAACCGTATAGTGCTTGCGGCTATGGGCTCAAACTACGCAGGTGCCGATGGACATGCCACTGAAAAACTACAAGCCTATTATGAAGAGAGAGCAAAAGGTGGTGCAGGTTTAATTATTCTAGAGACCTCCGCTGTCAGTTGGCCCTCTGGGGCATCAATGCCATTTATGTTGGGCTTTTCAAAAGATGAATTTATTCCTGATCTTCAATCACTCACCGGCAGAGTGCACAGGCATGGAGCCAAGATTGCAGCTCAGTTAAATCACAGTGGCAAAGTCGCTCAAGAAGATACCATTGCTGGACGTCAAATACCGGTGCCATCAGTTCCAGACAAGCAGCGCAGTGATCTTTTCCCTCTTCTGTCTCAGGCGGAACTGTCTTTGTTTATCAAGGGTGCTGGGCCTGATGGAAAAGGGCCTCGCTACAAAGTCCTTACCAGTGATGAGATAGCAGTTGAGGTGCAACATTTCGCTCGAGCTGCCAGACGGGCTAAACAATCAGGTTTTGACGCTGTCGAAATACATGCTGGCCATGGCTATCTAATTTCTAGCTTTTTATCGCCAGCAGTCAACAAACGAACTGATCATTACGGTGGAAGCTCCGAAAACCGAGCTCGTTTGTTAGTCGAAATAATAGAGGCTGTGCGGCTTGAGGTTGGGCCAAAATTTCCTATTTTGGTTCGTTTAGATGCCAAAGAATATCGCATTGAAAACGGGATTGTTCTCGACGACTTTTTGGTCACGGCCAAACTAGCAGAAGACGCTGGCGCTGACGCACTAGACGTCAGCGCTTACGGCAATACCAACAAAGGAATCGCCTTCACCGAAGCACCACTCGTGCATGAACCCGGCGGATTTATCCCTTTCGCTCGCATAGCAAAAAAGACTGTCTCCATTCCTATCATCGCTGTTGGCAGAATAGAACTACAAGAGGCTGAAAAAGGTCTTTCCGCTGGAGATTTCGATTTTGTCGCTATGGGCAGAAAACTTTTAGCTGACCCTGATCTTCCAAACAAAATAAGCACTGGCGATACTCAGTTAGTTAGACCCTGCATCTATTGCTACATTTGTGTCAGTCAGATATTTATCAATCAACCCATGACCTGCGCTGTTAATGCCCGTTTAGGCAAGGAATATATGAATGAAAATATTATTTACTCCACAGCCCAGCAAAAAAACATACTAATCATCGGCGCTGGCCCGAGTGGTATGGAGGCAGCCAGACTCCTTGGCGAACAGGGTCATAAAGTACAGATATGGGACAGAGAAAAAGACATTGGCGGCACGGTCAGAGTTGCGGCATTGGCCTATGAGCCCAATGGTCGTCTTATAGATTATCTTAAAAACTCTCTCGATAACTTAGGTATTTCCATCTCGTTAAATACCGAAGCAACTCTTGATAACATAAATGCTATGGCACCAGACCAAGTAATAATTGCCACCGGCGCCAAGCGTAACGCACCTAAAATCAAAGGCACCCATTTACCCAACGTATTTGATGGAGAAGAAATGCGGGGCCTGCTGTTTGGAACCGACAAGCAGGCTGCCAAAAAATTGTCCGGCGTCTCTCAAGTTATGCTCACGATAGGTCGCTGGAGTCAGATGCTAAGAAGCATCTCGACACTTCGTGTTTTGAGTAAACTATGGATGCCCATTAAAGACCAGGTGACCATTATCGGTGGAGATCTTGTGGGCCTTGAATTGGCAGAATTCTTAATTGACCGAGGTCGCAAAATCTGTGTTTTAGAGCCATCACAAACGCTGGGTGCAAATCTTAGTATTGTGCGTCGATCTAGAGTTATACATTTACTGAAGGAGCATGGTTGCGAGCTTGTGACTAATGCAACCGTTGAACAGATTACAACAGCCGGCGTACATTATAAGACCGAGGATATAGACCATTTTCATCATTCCAAGCAGGTAATTATTGCTTTAGGCGCCACCTCAGATAGAACACTCTATGACCAAGTACAAACCACCGATATACCTGTCGTTCAAATTGGAGACTGCCGAGATGTGGGCTATATACATGGCGCTATGGCTGACGCTAGAGATGCTATATTGAAACTATAGGTGCGAAGGAGTAACCAAATTAGACATCAACAGATTTTAATTCCACATCTACTGTCGCTGTGCTCCAGAGGAGCAGTATTTTGTGTTGTTTTTTTCTGCGGAAACTTAAACTCTGAAGAAAGAGAGACCCTCCCCCCTCCCGTAAATGACTACTCAGAGGAGCGGGATAACTGCATCAACTTTGAGCCCACCAAACAGCCATTATTTGGTGACTTACATGTTCATACTAAATACTCCTTTGACTCCTATTTGTCAGGTCAGCGAAACGGTCCAGATAGCGCCTACAGATATGCCAAAGGCGAATCAATCATACTGCCAGGGGCTGACAATCAACAAACGGTTATAGCACAAATTCAAAGACCCTTGGACTTTACAGCTGTCACAGACCATGCAGAATTTCTCGGTCAAATAAGTGTCTGTACTGAAAATCCAAAAACTCTAGCCTATTGGTGGCCCCACTGCGTAATGACGCGCGCATCCAACCTCTGGATACAGTTACTATCTGCCTCTTGGTGGACTAATTTAGGCGGCCAACAAATCGGGCAAACAGAACGCTCTTTTGCGTGTACTCTAGGAGATTGCGACGCAGGACAATTGAGCTTTTGGTCCGATATCCAAGCTCAAGCAGAGCGTCACTATGACCGCTCTAGTGACTGTTCATTTACAACCTTTGTTGGCTACGAATACACCGATGCACCTGAACAAAAGAACATGCATCGCAATGTTATCTTCAGAAACGCCAACGTCACCAAACTGCCAATTTCAGTCTATGACAGTGGTCGCGGAAACTTCCCGGGGCTTTGGACAGAGCTTAGAAAGCAGTGTATTGACTCCGGTGTAGGTTGTGACGTTATGTCCATACCGCACAACCCCAATCTCTCTGCGGGCTTAATGTTTAGGGACCCCCTCAATGATACCGAACTTGAAAATCGTTTGTTTTTTGAACCTCTAGTAGAAATTACTCAACATAAAGGTAGTTCAGAGTGTCGTTTCGACCGCTTACGTAGTCTTGGAGTCGGAACAGAGGACGAGCTCTGCGACTTTGAGCAAGTGGTTGCTGATAATTTGCATATGCTTGGATCTGTCAACGGCAAGATGCGTTCAGATCGAGGTAAGCAGGTTGATATTGAAGACTATGATCGACGCAACATGCTGAGAAATGTTCTGAAGGATGGACTAGCTATTGAGCAAAGAGATGGAGTGAATCCCTTCATTATGGGCTTTATCGGCAGTACAGATACTCATAGCGCCACACCAGGAGGTGCAGAAGAAGATAATTACGTGGGCCATCTGGGCCGCCGAGACTCTGAATACCGCAATGTACAAGATCACTTTTTCGCCAATCCCGGCGGGCATACAGTTGTATGGGCTGAAGAAAACTCTAGGGATTCTATTTTCAATGCACTTCGGCGCAAAGAGACCTATGCCACTAGCGGCACTAGGCCCATTGTACGTTTTTTTGGTGGCGCCAATATCGATCATAATCTTTGTGACTCCCCAACAATGATTAAAGATGCCTATGCCCAAGGAGTGGCTATGGGTGGGAACATTTCCCTCGCTGAGGGTCAGCCTCGATTTTTTGTTAGCGCTCAAAAGGATTCAGGGACTGCAACGTCTTCTGGTAACGACCTGCAGAGAATACAAATTATAAAAGGTTGGGTAGATGCCAACGGTAACACCCATGAAAAAGTTCATAATGTAGCGGGAGACCCCAACAATGGTGCCTCCGTGAATCCACAAACATGTGAACCTCAAGGTATTGGATATAGTCAGCTGTGTACTGTGTGGAATGACCCTGACTTTAACTCCAATGAAAATGCCTTTTACTACACTCGTGTAGTTGAAAATCCATCTTGCCGCTGGAGTACACTCCAGTGTCAGGCTGCGGGGGTCAACCCTTTCGACAACAACTGCCCGACCCAAGCAGAGACCGCAAATCAGCGAAGTATAAATGCGGGTGCTAGTGGTGATGTCTACGGTAAATGTTGCATTAATCCTTTACTAGAGCCCTTTTATTCTCCAGTCATTCAGGAACGCGCTTGGTCCTCTCCCATATGGACAAAGACTCAGACTTCAATACGCACCGATGGTGACTCATGAGTAAACAATATGACTACATCATTGTCGGGGCAGGCTCTGCTGGTTGCGTTGTCGCCGAACGACTTTCTCGTGACCCCTCCAAAACGGTCCTATTGCTGGAGGCGGGAGGTAAAAATAACAGTATGCTACTTAGCGTTCCGCTGGCCGCAGCCGCGGTTTTAACCAACAAAAGCTTTAGCTGGTGCTACAACACTGAACCTGAAAAAAACCTCAACAACCGATCAATTAGCTGGCCCCGAGGTAGGACGCTGGGTGGCTCTAGCTCCATTAATGGAATGATATATATTCGCGGCCAACGTCAAGATTATGACTCTTGGGCAGCTCAGGGTAATCATGGCTGGTCTTTCGATGAGTTACTCCCCTACTTTATTCGTAACGAAAACAATAACGATCGAAGTGGACCTTATCATGGTAACTCTGGTGCCCAGTGGGTCGGTGATATAGCCCACGAGTTTGAAATGTCAGATACGTTTATAGAGGCGGCTATTGACAGTGGTATTCCCTTAAATAATGACTTCAACGGCCCTTCACAAGAAGGGGTTGGTTATTTTCAGGCAATGATCAAAAATGGTCGCCGTCAGAGCTCTGCCACTGATTATCTCAGCCTGTGTAAAAAACGTAAAAACTTCAACCTAATTACCAATGCGCTCACTGGCAAAATTATTGTCGATAACGGCGAGGCCATAGGCGTTCAATACCAGCATCGCAAGCAGCAAATTATTGCATACTGCAACCACGAAGTTGTTCTCTGTGGTGGTGCCATTAATTCACCACAACTTCTTGAACTATCAGGTATAGGTGATAGTACCCGGCTTAAAGATCTTGAGATAGACCTGGCTCATCATTTGCCTGGCGTTGGGGAAAACCTACAAGACCATTTAACGACTAATGTTTGCCAAAGTATGACCAAAGGCAAAACTTTTTATGATGAAATGCGCCCTCTTAGGTTCACTAAAAATATCTTTAGGTACTTCTTTAGAGGTGCTGGTCTCATGTCACTGCCTGCCGCCCAGGTAGGGATTTTTATGAAAACCAATGACGCCCTAGAAACCCCAGATGCACAGGTTCACTTTGCCGCAGCAGCCGGCTCGCTCAATAACTCTGGAGATATGGTACCCGTACCTGGAGTCACTGCGTCGGTTTGTATATTGCGCCCTACCAGTCGTGGATCAGTACATTCCATAAGTAAAGATCCCAACCAACACCCGGCGATAATTGCCAACTATCTCGATACTCAGGAAGATATGGACAGTATGTTGGCCGCCCTAAAAAAGACACGTGCGTTATTTCACAGTTCACTGTTTGATGAATTTGGTTGCCACGAGGAAACTCCCGGTAAATCAATCCAATCAGATGAGGGTCTTATTGAGTATCTAAGACAGCATTCTGTCACTGTTTATCACCCCGTGGGCACCTGTAAAATGGGGTCTGACTCAATGGCTGTTGTGGATGATCGTCTGAGGGTTCATGGCATTAAAAATCTACGCGTGGCCGACGGCTCGATCATGCCTAGCCTCATCTCAGGCAATACACACAGTTGTTGTGTCGTCATTGGCGATAAATGCGCGGATATGATCATAGAGGATCAAAATCGTCTCAGCACAGCCGCAATTGATAGTTCACTAGTTGATCTGACCCAGATATCAATGTCTGATCTACTCAACCTGCAACGCCAAGCATTTATCAAGGAAGGTCATGTCAGCTATGAAACCAGAATAGACCGTCTTGATCGATGTATCGCTCTCCTAGTGGATAATCAAGATGCGCTCTGCGAGGCCATTAATATTGACTTTGGATGTCGTGATCCCTTAGTCACCCAAATGTCAGATTTACTAACGTCTATTGCCGCCCTTAAAAATGTAAAGAAAAATCTCAAACACTGGATGAAAACTGAAAGGCGTAAAAGCCCTTTCCCAATGAACATTATCGGCGGTCGCTCAAGCGTGCATTATCAACCCAAGGGGATCGTAGGCATCATGAGCCCTTGGAATGTTCCGGTAAATGTTATATTTAGCCCCCTAGCAGATGTCCTTGGAGCAGGTAATCGGGCTATGATCAAACCATCAGAATTCACGCCAGCGACCTCAAATCTAGTTGCAAAGCTAATTGGTCAGTATTTTAACTCCAGTGAGATTGGCGTAGTTAACGGCGATGGCGCCGCAGGGGCCGAGTTTAGCGCGCTACCTTTTGACCATCTAATGTTCACAGGATCGGGCACCATAGGAAAGCTTGTCATGGCCGAGGCGGCAAAAAACCTTACTCCTGTTACATTAGAACTGGGCGGTAAATCACCGGTTATTGTCTCTGACAGCGCAGACCTTGCAGACTGCATTGAAAAACTCGTGGCGGGTAAAACATTAAACGCCGGGCAAGTCTGCATTACAGCCGACTACTGCTATATTCCAGAGACGTTTTTAGATGACTTTGTCTCTGGAATAAAAGACGTTTATAGCACTTACTTCTCCCGTTGTTTGGATAATGATGACTATGTCTCCATTATCAACCAACGACACTTTGAACGACTAAGTCACTACCTCAGGGATGCAGAAAACCGAGGTGCCCAAGTCATCAACTTAGGCAATCCCAACGAAGACTGGGTGAATAGCGATACCTATAAGATACCACTGCACCTTGTAGTTAATCCAACGGATGATATGTTGGTTATGCAAGAAGAGTTATTTGGTCCCATCTTGTGTATCAAAACCTACAGTGATATCAACACCTGTATCACTGAGATCAATCATCGGGCTCGACCTTTAGCTCTCTATTACTTTGGAAAAGACAAGGCTGAGCAGCAGCGTGTCATTGACAACAGTATTTCTGGTAACGTAACCATTAACGACATCGCAGTGCACTTTGCCTGTGACGACATTCCTTTTGGGGGCATAGGTCAGAGTGGTATGGGACAACTGCATGGACACGAGGGCTTTAAGACATTCAGCCATGCGAAAGGCGTATTCAAACAAGGTTTTATTAATCTGGCAAAAGCTGCCGGCACCTTGCCGCCGTACAGCGACAAGGCCCGTAAAATGATCGCAGGTGTCATTAAAAAATAATCTCCATACCTATTTCTGTGATTTATCCCAATAACCATCTCTAAGTGCACGCTTATAGAGCTTGCCTGTGGGTAATCGCGGTAGCTCTAGTTGGTAGTCAATAGATCTGGGTACTTTTTGCCTCGACAAATGCTGGCCAAGATACTCAAGCAGCTCATCGGTTAACGACTGATCACCCGTTATGCCATCAATTGGTTGAATCACCGCTTTGACCTCTTCGCCAAAGTCAGCATTAGGCACACCAAATACAGCTGCATCAGCGACTTTAGGGTGCGAAATTAAGAGGTCTTCACTCTCTTGAGGATAGATATTCACACCGCCGGAAATAATCATAAAAGCTTTGCGGTCTGTCAAAAATAGAAAGCCATCTTCATCCACATAGCCCACATCACCTACCGTAGTCATTTCACCGCTAGGGGACGTGGCCTCAGCAGTCTTTTCTGGGTCATTGAAATAACGAAATTCTGAGCCATTGGCAAACCAAAGCGTTCCCGGTTGGCCCTTGGGTGAAGGATTCATTTCATCATCTAGAACAGACAGCTCACCCGCGACAACTTTCCCAACAGTGCCTGGATGTGCCAACCATTCATGGGAATCGCAAACTGCAAAACCAAGTCCTTCTGTGGCGCCATAGTACTCATGGATAATCGGGCCCCACCAGTCAATCATTTGCCGCTTAATTATCTCAGGGCATGGAGCAGCCGCATGCACTGCAAACTCCATAGATGATAAATCGTATTGCTGCCTCTCCTCATCGCTAAGTTTTAGCATACGGCTAAACATTGTGGGCACCAATTGCGAGTGAGACACCTGATAATGTTCAACTAACCGAAGATACTCAGCGGGATCGAAACGCTCCATAATGACAACCGTAGCGCCTCGCCGAATCGCCAAATTGATCGCTGCCTGGGGTGCCGAATGGTACAAAGGTGCGGGCGACAAATAAACCATATCATCTCGGTACCCTAATATGCCCTCCAAGAACTGAAATACAGGTAATACGCTATCTGGGGCCTGACCTGACAAAGGTCGAATGATGCCCTTAGGCCGCCCAGTAGTGCCTGATGAATAAAGCATGGAATGCCCTAGTAACTGTTCATCAATCGGGGTCGGCGGGAACGCTTTGAGAGCTTGAGAATAACTAATCATACCCTCAGGTAGACTCAAACTGTCACTATCGACCACTAACACTTGCTCAATATTGGGGCATTCAGCCAAAGCCTCAACTGCCACCTCAAGTTTAGCGGGTGACACAAATAACACTTTAGATTCTGAATTATTAATGATGTAAGCCGCCTCACTTGCCGTGAGATAGGAATTGATGCAGGTATAGAAAAGACCTGATCGCTCACCCGCGCCACAAATCTCCAAATAATACTCATTGTTTTCCATGAACATTGAGTAATGGTCACCAGCAACAAGTCCTTGGGACTGTAAATAATGCGCTACGCGATTCGATCGCGCCTCAAACTCTTCGTATGAAACGCTGACTCCAGTAGATGCCATAATGAAGGCGGGCCGATCTGGACATTGTTGTGCATATTTCTCTGCGTACATTGAATCCCCTCAGCTATTATTGTCATTAGTTTAAAAGTAGTTTCTCAACAGACTATAGGTTGCTAAAAAGATCATATCAATCACTAAATAAACATTATGTGACCTAGATGCTTTCTAACATAAAGCTCTATTGGTCAGCTAGATGAAGAAACACAGGCACCTCACCGCCACCATCCACTTCAAGCGAAGCCCCAGAAACATAGGCTGCCTGTTGAGATGAGAGATACAAACAGGCATAGGCAATTTCTGAAGATTTAGCTAGGCCCTTCAACTAGTCCTTTTCGTGATGCAAAAAAAGGAGGCTTGTGAAAGCCTCCTAAAGTTTAGG
>ENA-UZWZ01000056-UZWZ01000056.1-metagenome-genome-assembly--contig:-Day-4-25m-contig-56_pt1 | contig 35603 bp, 38 predicted proteins | sample MGYA00260346_ERZ794906 | MGnify/ENA metagenome assembly ERZ794906 | reverse complement strand
CTCAAAACATAATATCAATTATTGGGAATTTGGCGACTACATTGGTATTGGTGCCGGTGCACACGGCAAAATAACGCTCGCTCAAGAGCAAAAAATTATCAGAACGCTTAAATCAAAAGCACCCAAAGATTATATTGAAAATCGCAAAAAAACCACCGAATTGATCGAAAATCCAGCCTTTGAATTTATGCTTAATGCACTTAGATTGAAACAAGGGTTTGATGAGTCTTTATTCTCTAATAGAACTGGAAAGCCTTTGAGTTTGATTCATGATAAACTAGATAAAGCCAAGGACTTAGAGCTATTAAAACAGTGTGGATCAAAACTTATTCCCACTCAAAAAGGCTTTAATTTTTTAAACGATTTACAAGCATTATTTCTATGAAAATTTTAATACTATTTGCTAGTGCATTATTGTTAACAGGATGTTTTAACAGTGACGATACGCCAGCTCAAAATACAAGCAGCGTCCAACTAGGGCAAACCACATTTACAAAAAACTGCGCCACTTGTCATGGTAAACAGGGTCAAGGCCTCACTATAGATTGGAAAAAAAGACAGGACAACGGCATGTTCCCCGCGCCACCGGTTAACGGGTCAGCACATGCATGGCATCATTCTCCCAAGACACTGATGAATACAATTGAGCATGGTGGTGTAAAACTAGGCGGCTGGATGCCAGGCTTTAAAGATCAGCTGAGTGGAGCTGAAAAACAAGCGCTATTAGACTATATGTACAGTCTTTGGACTGAAGATATTCAAGTTAAATATAACGCTCGCTTTAAGTAGTTATTTTTAATCTGTTTAAGAATAGCGGTTGTTGGTAAAATGCGGTGTTAAATAGAATTCATATTAGAAATTATGTCTGAAAATATACACAACATTGCCAGCGTCCTGACCGAAAGCTTGCCGTATATCCAAAAATTCCAAGGCAAAACCATTGTCATTAAATATGGTGGCAATGCTATGGTCGATGAAGAGCTTAAATCGAGTTTTGCACGTGATATCGTATTGATGAAATCTGTGGGCATGAACCCTATTGTGGTGCATGGTGGCGGGCCTCAAATCGGAAAAACTCTAGAAAAAATCGGTAAACAAAGTGAGTTTGTTGGCGGTATGCGAGTAACGGATTCTGAGACCATGGACGTTGTAGAAATGGTGCTCGGTGGCTTGGTAAACAAGGAAATTGTTAATCTAATTCATCAGCATGGCGGACACTCTATTGGACTAACGGGTAAAGATGGCAGCCTAATTTCAGCTAAAAAATTACAACATAACATTGCCCCAACCTCAGAGATTATTGACTTAGGCCATGTGGGTGAAGTTGATAAAATTGATACCTCGGTGATTGAGCTTTTGTTAAAGGGTGATTTTATTCCCGTGATTGCGCCGATTGGTGTGGGCAAAGATGGTTTTTCATACAATATTAATGCAGATTTGGTTGCAGGCTCTATTGCTGAAGCCCTGAATGCAGAGAAGCTAATTTTGCTGACTAATACCTCTGGATTGCTAGATTCGAATGATAATTTACTGACCGGACTAGATGCTAAGAAAGTAGATGGTTTAATTGCTGATGGCACGATTCATGGCGGCATGTTACCCAAAATTGGCTGCGCTTTATCAGCGGTTAAAAGTGGGGTTAAATCTACCCATATTATTGACGGTCGTGTGCCTCACGCCGTGCTTTTAGAAATCTTTACCGACAACGGCGTTGGTACACTAATTACCTGCAATGAGTAAAAATAATCGTAACACCATTAAAGTTGTAGATTGCCAAGTGTTGGCGCATTATCAATTTGAAGGCGATCAATACATCTTGACACTTTCTTCAGACGTCATTGCTAATGAAACCAAACCAGGCCAGTTTGTCCATATAACCGTGTCTGATGCCTTGCCAATGAGGCGTCCGATTTCAATCATGTCGGTTGATAAAGAAAATGCCACATTTGATTTATTGTACAAAGTCGTAGGCAAAGGCACCAAGCAACTCTCCGAGCGTAAAATTGGCGAAACACTTAGTGTTATCGGCCCAATTGGCAACGGCTTTACCATGACTGACAAAAAACGCCCACTGTTAATTGGTGGCGGCGTTGGCATGCCGCCTATGGTAGCGATTGCGCAGGATATTAAAGACAGTGATTATCAGCCATTTGCTATTTTAGGCTCTGAAGTACCGTTTCCTTTCGATGCGCAAGTGGCGAGTGATGGCAAAGATTATCAAGGCGCAACACACACTATGCCCGAGCTAGAAGACTGGGGTGTGTCGTGTCGATTAGCCAGTTTGCAAGATTATGAGGGTGTATTTAAAGGCTACGTGACTGAGCTTGCTAAAGTCTATTTAGACACTCTATCAGCCGATGCGCTCGCCCAAGTTGAGCTCTACTCTTGTGGGCCTCACCCAATGTTAGAGGCCGTGGCAAAGCTCGCCAAAGAGTACGACTTACCCTGCCAAGTTTCGCTAGAAGAAAACATGGCTTGCGCGGTAGGCGGTTGTGCAGGTTGTGTGGTTGAAGTACAAACCGATAATGGTCCTGCAATGAAACGCGTTTGTGTTGATGGCCCAGTATTTGATGCCAGCACTGTTTTTTAATGATTGCTGACAATCTCGTAAACGTTAAGCGTCGCATTGACGCAACCAATCACCATCAAAAAGTTACCTTAATTGCTGTTAGTAAAACCAAGCCAGCCTCAGACTTGCAGCAAGCGATTGATGCAGGGCAATTGCATTTTGGTGAAAATTATCTACAAGAAGCTTTAGAAAAAATCGAGACATTAAAAGGCCAAGATTTAATCTGGCATTTTATCGGCCCGATTCAATCCAACAAAACTAAGCAAATTGCCGAAAATTTTAGCTGGGTGCACAGTGTTGATCGCCTTAAAATCGCCAAACGACTGAATGATCAGCGCCCAGAAAATTTAGAAAAACTCAATGTACTCTTACAAGTTAATATTGACAATGAACCGACTAAATCAGGCATATTAATTGACGAAATTGATGAAATCATTCCCCATTTTGAAAATTTCCAAAATATTTCCCTTAGAGGGTTTATGTGCATACCCAACCCTGATAACTCACAGAAAAGTTTTGCTAAAATGGCCAAAATACTGCAAAAACACCCCAATTTAGAGGTTTTAAGCATGGGAATGAGTGCTGATCTTGAGTTAGCCATTGAAAATGACGCTACTTTTGTACGAATTGGTAATGATATCTTTGGAAAAAGAGCTTAAACTTGCTCATTCGTAAAATTCCCGAAATTTTTTGATACAATAACAGTTATGTACATACCAAGTTCTTTTAAAATTTTAGATCAAGATGAATTATTTTCATTTATGAATCAATATTCATTTGGTCAGCTTATTTCTATAGTTGATGAGCGCCCTTGTTCGACACACATTCCATTTTTAATTGATAGTGGAAATAAAAAACTTATTTGCCATTTAGCCAAGATAAATCCTCAGTGGAAAAATATTCAAGATCAAGAGGTGCTAGTCACTTTCTTAGGGCCTCATGACTATATTTCTCCTACTTGGTATACAAAAAATGGCGTCCCGACTTGGGACTATCAAGCAGTTCATATCTATGGCAGAGCGACGGTTATTAGTGATTATGATAAGCTCAAGAGTATGGTAGATGAGTTGAGCATAAAATATGAGTCTAATAATACTAATCCATGGTCGGGTGAGTATCCAGACGCCATGTTAAATGCAATTATTGGTATCGAAATTGATATCAATGATATCCAAGGGCAATATAAATTAAGTCAAAATCGTTCAAAAGAAGATTTGGATCAAGTGATTGATGTACTTAAAATAAAGGGTTCTTATCAATTAGCTAACGCTATTGAAATTAATAATAATCAGAAAATATGAAAATTAAAGTTTTAATCACCGGCGGCACGATTGACAAAACCTATAAAGAACTAACAGGCGAATTATCATTCACCGAGACGCATATGGTGGATATGCTAAATCGTGGGCGCTCAATGGCAGACACCTTGTCTGAAGTGCTTTTTTTAAAAGATTCACTGGAGATGGTGGATTCGGATCGAGCTTTTATTTTGGATAAGTGCCAAGCATGTGACGAGCAACATATTCTCATTACTCACGGCACTGACACCATGGTGGAAACTGCCACTTATCTGGCTAAATCGCTTAAGGATAAAACCGTGGTTTTATTCGGTTCAATGATTCCGTATTCAGTTAATAATTCTGATGCATTATTTAATTTAGGCGTGGCTTTAAGCGCTGTGCAACTTAAACCAAGTGGCGTGTATATTGCCATGAATGGCAAGGCGTTTGATTTTGATAAAGTCCAGAAAGACAAAGAGCTAGGCATTTTTACAAATACCTAGCTCTCTTTAAATTAAGGTTTTTTCTTAATTTATTTAATCATATGCTCGATAGCTGCTTTAAGTTCGTCATCAGAACAATCCATACAAGTACCTTTAGGTGGCATAGCACCAACACCTGAGATGGCAACTTTAACTAAATCAGCGATGCCACGTTCAACGCGGGGTGCCCAATCAGCTTTATTGCCAAATTTAGGTGCACTTAAAACACCAACTGCGTGACATGATGCACAAACTGAAGTATAGACCTGCTCACCACTTCGGGCTTTTGCAGCAGTTTTAACCGGTGCTTTAATAGCGTTAACGTCAATATCACCCTCTAGGTAAACTTGGCCGAGTGGCTTGATACGCTCCGCAACAGTTAAGTTATCGTTATAGCCGACGTGAACAAGATTGCTAAAGAATGTTTTTGTGCCAAAAATAATGGCAAAAATAATGATGATAGCTGCAACTGAGTTTTTAAAGTACATGGTGATTTCCTTGTTTAGTAAGTTATAATTCTCAAAGAGCAGAATTATATCAGAATGATTAAGAGAACACTATCAAATGGCGTTAAAGTATTAAAAGTGAGCACTTGGATAAGTGCCATTTTTTCTGTTTTACTGATCTTAGTCGTTGGCTTTTTTGTGGTTTTTCCAAACTTTATAAAAGCGCCAATTGAGTCTGAATTGAGCGAAATAACTGGGCTTGAGGTGGCGTTGTCATCGGTAAATTTTGAGCTTGATTCAGGCGGAATTACCCTTAATGTTGATGAGTTAACATTCAAACGCCCAACTTCCGAACAAATGCTTGCCCAAATTCAAGGGCTACATTGGCGCATTCAACTAGCCAACTTTTTTGAAGATATATATCGACCAAATCGAGTGGGCATTGATACATTGACATTAAACACTAGTCAACAGACCAATAGTGCTGATTTTTCACTGGAAGGCTTGAAGCGCTCATTGTCATTAGAAACACTTGAAATTGTTAGCTTTTTTGAGTCGTTAACCATTGCAAAAACACGCATTGAGGGTGAGCAAATATTTGAAATTGCCTCTTTAGATATTGGTCGTAATGGGCAGCAGTTACTCATGCGTATTACTGATCAAGAGATTAATCAACAGCTGTTTGATCTTACACTGGCATTGTCTGTGGAGCAGTTGGATCGGGATGGTTTTTTAACCTTGCCTATGGTGATGAAAAATGAGGAATTTTCCTTACTTTCAAATCTTAAAATCTATCATCAGAATGCGCATGATTATCTTGAGTTTTCAGGATTTATTGACCAAATTCAAGCCGCAGATCTTGATAAGTATTTGCCAGCAGCTTTGATTGGAGAGTCGACCAATCAATGGATGGCGCGCGGGTTTAAATCTGGCGTATTGCAAGATGTTAAGCTTCATGCCCTTAAAAATATCTCGCAAGATTTGCCTATAGAAACTAATCTATCAGCACATTTAACCGACTCAGAGTTGAGCTTTAATGCCAATTGGCAAGCGCTTCAGCATTTGGATGCTGATATTAATACTGACGGCAAGGCGATTAATGTCTTGGTGAATAGTACAACGTTATATGACTTGCCGCTAACTAATATCGCACTGGCTATGGAAGATATGGGTCAAGCTAATTTGGATGTGTCGATAGTTGGCAATATTCAAACCGACAGTAAGGCCTTGACAGATTTTTTAGCGCAAGCACCATTAGGCGATACGGTACATAACGTGATTGAGCAATTTAGCTTGACGGGCGAGCTAACTGGCGAGTTTGATTTAATTATTCCATTGGATAATCGAGCGTCAACTCTAGATATTGATTTAAGCATTAAAGATAATCAGCTGACAACTTTAGAGGGGGCTGTAGTGATTGAAAACTATAGCTCAGATATTGCTTTTCATGATGGCCAAATCAGTAGCAATGGTATGGGCACAATCCGCGGAATACCTTTTGATATTCGGATTAATCCTCATAATAGGCAAGACGATAAAGAGGCGTCCTTTGCGGTGGAGTTGGTGAATAATGAAAATGATTTCGAGCTGTATATTACCCAGCGCCTAGACCAATCTTGGCGTGCACGAGTAGAATCTGACACGCTTAAAACTAATATAGAAATTGGTCTAACAGAGGATTTGCCCAGTGTGCGAATTTTGGGTCTGCAAGCCACTACTTTTGACAGTTTAAAAGGTGATTGGCATATTGAGCCTAAAGATTTACCTAGTATGTATCTCAGCGCCCATGGCGTGTTTATTGATGAGCAAGTTGTGCCAAATTTTAGTGCTAAGCTAGAGTCAAATAATAATGTCCTCGAGATTAGCGACTTGGCACTTGAAGGTGTTGGCGTTGGTCAGCAAGATTTGCGTTTTAATGGTGCTTGGGTGGCGGGTAAAACAGCACTTATTGCCAAAGCAAAAGGCGATACTTTGAGCGAATTTTTAGAAAAAATGAACATTGATGAAAAGGTCAATGGTGGTCAGTTTGATTTTGATATACGCCTGTTTTGTGATTGTGCGCCGTGGAATATGAATCTAAAGCAAATTAGCGGCATTGCTAATATGAATATTCGCCACGGCGTGTTTACGAATCAAGACCCTAATATTGGTCGAATTTTATCATTGCTGAATATTAGGTCTGCTGCTAGACGTTTAAAGCTGGATGTAAAGGATTTAACTGATAAGGGTTTTGCTTATGATAATATCGATGCACAAATAACCCTGCAAGCTGCCATTGCCAAAATTGACAATTTTAAATTAAGCGCCAGCGCTAGTGATATCACCCTGTCTGGGCAGAGTGATATTGTTGAGCAGTTGTATGATGTTGAGGCAAAAGTAATCCCGGCGTTTGGTGACGCCGTACCTGCGGCAACGTATTTAGCAGGCGGCGGCTTGATTGGACTAGGGGTTTGGCTGGTAGATGAAAGCTTATTTGAGGGCAAGTTAATTAACAAGATTGTGGATAAGGTGGTTGAATTTAAATATAAAATTACCGGTCCGTGGAGCGATCCTACTATTGAAAACATATCAAGTATTTTATGATCGAACAATTACTAGATGATCACCATCTAAATCAAGAAAAAATTTATTCACTATTATCGTTATTGTCAGACAAAACACCTGATTATGCAGATTTGTATTTCCAGTATTCGGTGGCCGAATCATGGTTTTTGGAAGAAAGTATTGTTAAATCAGGCACTTATAATATCAGCCATGGCGTGGGTGCGCGTTCGGTGAATGGCGAGCAAACAGGTTTTGCTTATTCAGATGATTTAAATATAGAGGCGATTGAAAAAGCCATTGATTTTGCCAAAGGCATTAGTGACAGCCACTCGCCTGTGCAAGTGCAAACCTTTCAATCGGTGCCTGAAATTGCTAAATATAGCGGTCTTAATCCGCTGGGCAGTTTGAACTCCCAAGAAAAGGTTGATTTTTTAAATCGTATTGATGCGTTAGCTCGAAAAGAGCCAAAAGTAAAGCAAGTTAGTGCTTCTATTTCTGGAGCTTATTCTGAGGTGCTGGTTGCCTCAAGTGATGGCGTGTATCAGAAAGATTATCGCCCTATGGTTCGAGTCAGTGTCAGCGTTATTGTCGAGCATGATGGACGCATTGAATCTGCTTCAAGTGGCGGCGGCGGTCGCTATGATTATCGTTATTTTATTGATCATAATTTAGATGAGATTTATGTGGCTGAAGCCATTAGACAAGCGTTAGTAGCGCTAGAATCCAAGGGTGCACCAGCTGGAAAATTTCCTGTTATTTTGGGCCCTGGGTGGCCAGGTGTTTTGTTGCACGAGGCAATTGGACACGGTCTAGAAGGCGACTTTAATCGTAAAGGCTCTTCAGTGTTTACAGATAGAATTGGCGAGCAAGTGGCCAGTTCAAAATGCAGTATTGTTGATAATGGTACATTGGCTAACAGGCGTGGTAGCCTAACCATTGATGATGAAGGTACGCCTACTCAAAACACCACACTGATTGAAAATGGTATTCTTAAAGGTTATTTGTTTGACAAAATGAATGCCAAACTCATGGGAGTTGAGTCAACGGGCAATGGTAGGCGTGAATCTTATGCGCATATGCCCATGCCAAGAATGACCAACACCTATATGCTTAATGGTGCTGACAATCTTGAAGATATGATTGCCTCGGTTGATGAGGGTATTTATGCGCTGAATTTTGATGGTGGTCAGGTCGATATCACCTCAGGCAAGTTTGTCTTTAGTGCTAATGAAGCGTACTTAATTAAAAATGGCAAAATCTCTCATCCCATCAAAGGAGCGACATTAATTGGCTCTGGCGATGAGGTGTTAAAAAAGATCTCTATGGTAGCAAATGACTTAAAGTTAGATGGCGGTATTGGCATTTGTGGCAAAGATGGACAATCAGTGCCAGTGGGCGTGGGCCAGCCTAGTCTTAAAATTGATGAGCTAACCGTTGGCGGGACGCAGTTAAATCCATAGAATTTACCTTTAAATGTATTTGTCGTTATCTGTAGATAGCGTGGCCAAATTAGATATAATATTTAAATTGAAATTTTCACGTTGGAGCGTTGGGTGTTAGAGAACTATCTACCTATTGTTGTATTTATCATGCTGGGACTTGGATTTGGCGCTGGACCAATGCTAATTGGTTATTTACTCGGCCCAAGCAAGCCTAGCGAAGAGAAAAACTCCCAATTTGAGTGTGGCTTCCCCGCGTTTGGTGATTCACGCATGTACTTTAATGTGCGTTATTATTTAGTCGCTATTTTGTTTATTTTGTTTGATCTAGAAGTGGCCTTTGTTTTTCCATGGGCAGTGGTTCAATCTCAGCTTGGCTGGTTTGGTTTTATTGCAATTAGTATCTTTTTATTCATATTGGTGGTTGGCTTTATTTTTGAGTGGAAGAATGGGGCTCTGGAGTGGGAATAAGCGATGGCTATTGAAGGATTAATGAAAGAAGGCTTTGTCACCACCTCACTTGATAGTGTTATCAATTGGGCACGCACAGGCTCGTTATGGCCAATGACATTTGGCTTGGCTTGTTGTGCGGTAGAAATGATGGAAGCCGGCTCTTCACGTTACGATTTAGACCGCTTCGGTATCGTCTTTAGGCCCACACCGCGCCAATCAGATTTAATGATTGTGGCTGGCACACTGACTAACAAAATGGCCCCTGCGCTTAGAAAAGTTTACGACCAAATGCCAGAGCCTAAGTGGGTAATCTCAATGGGTTCGTGTGCGAATGGCGGTGGTTATTATCATTATTCTTATGCGGTGGTTCGTGGCTGTGATCGAATTGTGCCAGTTGATATTTATGTCCCAGGTTGTCCGCCAACGGCTGAAGCACTACTGTACGGCATTATGCAATTACAAGACAAGATTCGTCGCACTAGCACCATCGCACGTACATAATCATGCAAGAACTTAAAGAACAATTAGAAGAGATTTTTGCAGAGGCTGAGTTAGTTTCGGCATTTGGCGAGTTAACATTAACCGTTGATAGCGCCAATATTATTGATACTTGCTTAAAGCTACGTGACCAACTGGGCTTTGACACCTTGGTAGATTTGTGTGGTGTTGACTACTTAACTTATGGCCAGTCAGAATGGGCAGGTGATGCTAGTAATTCGGGCTTTTCTAGAGGTCGTCATGCACAAGGTGAAAAGGATGGACATCAGCAGCGTTTTGCTGTGGTTTATCATCTGTTATCAGTGAGTAAAAATTACCGAATTCGCCTCAAAGCTTTTGTTGATGAGGCTGAGCCTATTATTAAATCAGTCACAGATGTTTGGGCATCAGCTGATTGGTATGAGCGTGAAGCTTTTGATTTGATGGGAATTTTGTTTGAAAATCATACCGACTTACGTCGAATTTTGACAGATTATGGTTTTGTTGGCCATCCACTACGTAAGGACTTCCCGCTGATTGGAGAAGTGGAAATGCGTTATGACGAAGATCTAGGTCGCGTGGTGTATGAAAAAGTCAGCATTGAGCCAAACATTAGTGTTCCTAAAGTAATCAGGAAAGGATAGATATGGCTGAAATTCGTAACTACACTCTTAACTTTGGCCCTCAGCATCCAGCAGCGCACGGCGTACTGCGCCTGATTTTAGAGATTGATGGTGAGGTAATTGAGCGCGCTGATCCGCATATTGGCTTATTGCATCGCGGCACTGAAAAATTAGTAGAGTCCAAGCCATACAACCAATCTATTGGTTATATGGATCGCCTAGATTACGTTTCGATGATGTGTAATGAACACGCTTACGTGATGGCGATCGAAACCATGCTCGAGCTAGAAGTGCCAGAACGCGCCCAATATATTCGCGTTATGTTTGATGAGATTACCCGAATTCTAAACCATTTGATGTGGCTAGGTACGCACGCACTCGATGTGGGCGCGATGAGTATTTTCTTGTATGCTTTCCGTGAGCGTGAAAAACTGATTGATTGTTACGAGGCGGTTTCAGGCTCGCGCATGCATGCAACCTATTACCGCCCGGGTGGTGTGTATCGAGATCTGCCAGAGCGTATGCCAAAATACCTAAAGACAGAAACCCGTACAGACAAAGAATTAAAAGCCATGAACGAAAATCGTCAAGGCTCATTACTGGATTTTATTGAAGATTTTGTTATAGAGTTTCCTCGTCATATCAAGCAGTATGATGACCTCTTGACTGAAAATAGAATTTGGAAGCAGCGTTTGGTTAATATTGGTATTGTGTCAGCCAAGCGAGCTAAGCAGCTAGGCTTTACCGGTCCAATGTTACGTGGTTCTGGCGTGGCTTGGGATTTAAGAAAGAATCAACCATATGCGGTTTATGATCAGCTCGAGTTTGATATTCCAGTGGGCGTTACCGGCGATAGCTATGATCGTTATTTGGTGCGCATGGAAGAGCTACGTCAGTCGAATAAAATCATCGGCCAATGTGTTTCGTGGCTGAAGGCTAATCCAGGCGAAGTGATGAGTGATGATAAAAAAGTCTCGCCACCAAAACGTAGTGATATGAAAGATGATATGGAGTCGCTCATTCACCACTTTAAATTATTTACTGAAGGCTATTCCTTGCCTGAAGGTGAAGTATATAAGGCGGTTGAACATCCTAAAGGGGAGTTTGGTATTTATCTAATTTCTGATGGTGCCAATAAACCTTATCGCGTTAAGATTAGAGCGCCAGGTTTTGCGCATTTGGCTTCAATGGATGAGATGACAAGAGGCCATATGCTTTCTGATGTGGTAACCATTATTGGTACACAAGATATTGTATTTGGCGAAATAGACAGATAATTATGATTTCAGATAACGCAAAAAAACAAATTAATAGCTGGATTGAAAAATACCCAGAAGGCCACCAAAGTTCTGCCGTGATGGAAGCCTTGAGAGTGGTTCAAGCAGAGAATAATAATCAGCTAAGCCATGAGGCAATTCAAGCAGTGGCTGACTATTTGCAGATGCCAGGAATTGCTGCTGCGGAAGTAGCCAGCTTTTATGAAAATTACAATCATAAACCTATGGGCAAGCACATTATTCGTTTTTGCCATAATATTTCATGCATGCTAAATGGTGCTGATGAGTTGATTGCCCATCTTGAAACCAAGCTTGGTGTTAAAACTGGCGAAGTTACTAAAGACGGCCTAATTAGCGTGAAAAAAGTAGAGTGTTTAGGCGCTTGTGTGGGTGCGCCAATGTTCCAGATTGGCGACCAATACTATGAAAATTTAACCACTGATAAAATTGATGATATTGTGGACAACTTAAAATGAATGAAGTTTGTTTTAAAAACCTAGATAAAGACCAGTGTTGGTCGCTAGAAACCTATGAGGCTAGTGGCGGCTATAGTACTTGGCGCAAAATTCTTAAAGGTGAATATACGCCGGATCAAATTATTAATGAATTAAAAACCTCAGGCCTTAGAGGGCGTGGTGGTGCTGGCTTTCCAACGGGACTGAAGTGGAGCTTTATGCCGCGCAATGCACAAGGACAAAAGTACGTTGTGTGTAATTCGGATGAGGGTGAGCCAGGCACATGCAAGGATCGCGATATCTTAAGGTTTAATCCACACGCTGTTATTGAAGGTATGGCGATTGGTAGTTATGTCATGAATGCAACGGTTGGTTATAACTATATTCGTGGCGAATTTATGGAGCCCTTTAAGCGTTTTGAAGGTGCTTTGAAAGAAGCCTATGCAGCCGGCTTGTTGGGTAAAGATATTAATGGCTCAGAAGTGAGTTTTGATTTGTATTCTCATTTGGGCGCAGGCGCTTATATTTGCGGCGAAGAGACCGCCTTATTAGAATCGATTGAAGGCAAAAAAGGCCAGCCAAGATTTAAGCCACCATTCCCAGCGAACGTTGGTTTATTTGGTAGACCGACTACCATTAACAACACAGAAAGCTTTGCTTCTGTGCCTGATATTATGCAAAACGGCGGCCAATGGTTTGCGGATTTGGGTGTTGAGAATTCTGGCGGCACTAAGTTGTTTTCTGTGTCTGGACACGTCAACAATCCCGCCAATTTTGAGGTTTCAATGGGTATGCCGTTTAGTGAGCTGTTAGAGCTAGCTGGCGGTATGCGTAATGGCGCAAAACTTAAGGCTGTGATTCCGGGCGGGTCTTCTACGCCAGTGCTAACAGCAGAAGCCGCCATGAGCATGACCATGGACTATGACGGCATTGATAAAGCAGGCTCTATGCTGGGCGCAGGCTCAGTGATTGTTATGGATGAGTCAACCTGTATGGTTGAAGCTTTAACGCGTTTGGCGCATTTTTATTACGATGAGTCTTGTGGGCAATGTACACCATGTCGTGAAGGCACAGGTTGGTTGTATCGAGTGCTAAAACGTATTATGGACGGCAAAGGCAAGGCTGATGATATTGATTTATTATTAGGCGTACAAGAAAAAATTATGGGCAACACTATTTGTGCCTTGGGTGATGCGGCGGCAATGCCTGTTGAAAGCTTTCTTCGATGTTTTCGTGAAGAGTTTGAATACTACATTGAGCACGGCAAAAGTATGGTGAAAGGATAATGGCTGATATTAAAATTGAAATCGATGGTCAAATCATTAACGCCAAAGCCGGCGAAACACTGATTGCTGTTACTGATCGAGAGGGTATTAGCGTACCAAGATTTTGTTACCATAAAAAATTATCCACCTCAGCTTCGTGCCGTATGTGCTTGGTAGATATTGAAGGAATGCCAAAGCCACAGACCTCTTGTTCAACGCCTGTTTCTGATGGTATGAAAATCCATACTCAAAATGAAAAGGCCATAGCTTCGCAAAAAGCTGTCATGGAATTTCTGCTAATTAACCACCCGCTAGACTGCCCAATTTGCGACCAAGGCGGTGAGTGTGAGTTGCAAGATGTGGCGGTTGAGTATGGTTCTGATGTTTCACGTTTTAGTGAAGGCAAGCGTATCGTTGCGGCGAGCGATATTGGCCCTTTGATTCAAACAGATATGACTCGCTGTATTCACTGTACACGCTGTGTTCGATTTGGTAGCGAAATTGCCGGCATGATGGAAATGGGCGGTACGGGTCGTGGTGAAAATCTAAAAATTGAGCCATTTTTAGCCCAAGGTATTACCTCTGAATTATCTGGCAACATGATTGATGTTTGCCCAGTGGGCGCACTTACTTCTAAGCCCTTTAGATATGAGCTTAGATCTTGGCAAATGGCCTCAGTAGATAGCGTTGCTCGCCACGATTTAACCGGCTCAAATATCTACGCACAAACCTATAAAGGCCAGGTTAAGCGTGTTGTATCAGGTGACAATGATTCAGTTAATGAAACTTGGATTTCAGACCGAGATCGTTTTTCTTATGAAGGACTCAACCATGAGAACAGACTGCTTGCACCACAAATCAAAGTAGCAGGTCAATGGAAAGAAGTTGAGTGGGATGTGGCACTTGATTTTGCCGTTAAAGGGCTAAATAAAAACGTTCTTAATAATAAAAAAGCACATCAATTAGGCGGCTTGGCTTCTAATACAGCTACCACAGAAGAGTTTTACTTAATGCAAAAGCTCCTTCGAGAGCTAGGCTGTGAGAATATAGATCACCGTCTAAATGTTAATAATCTAGAACAAGCAATTCATCTAAATTCTACGATTAAGTTAGAAGATCTTGAACAAGTGGATCAGGCATTGGTGATCGGTGCAAATCTCCGCTTAGAGCAACCAATGATTAACCACAGATTGCGCAAAGCCCAGTTGGCCGGTGCTCAAATCTCCGCTATCAATGTTAAAGCGTTTGACTACAACCACACTACCAATCATACAACCGTTGCACCACAAGAAATAACGGCGGTATTAGCAGGCATTTTAAAGGTCATCCTAGAGAAAAAGTCTGTCGAGATTCCGGCTTATTTGAGTGCGACAAATCCTAATAAACTATCGATTGATTTGGCAGAAAAACTACTCAATGCTGAGCGCCCGGTGCTGATATTGGGCGAGCATATTGTTAATAACGCTCAGGCTGCTAGCATTGCTCAATTGGTGGCTACTATGGCCAAACAGCTAAAGGCTGACACGTTAAATGTCAGTATGACAGCCAATGCTTTAGGTGCACAGCACGCTCATTTCGTGCCAAGCGGTGCGGGAATGAATGCTAATGAAATGCTACAAGCAGACATGCGTGCTTTCTTGCTTTTGGATATTTATCCTGAATATGATTTCCATCATTCTAGCTCAGCGATTGAAGCTTTGTCTAAAGAGGATGTGTTTGTCGTGTCTTTAAACAGTTTTAATAATGACTTGGTTTCCCAGTATTCTGACGTATTGTTACCAATGGCAGCGATGTATGAAACTTCTGGCACACATGTCAATATTAATGGCGATATGCAATCTTTTACAGCGGTCGTTAAAGCGCCAGAAGAAGCCAAGCCCGCTTGGAAAATTTTAAAAGTGTTGGCTGATCTACTAGAGCTACCTGGTTTTCATTATGAAAATTCTAGCCAAGTATCCGGCGAGCTAACACATCAATCAGCCCATAAGCACAATCAAGATGTTGCACTAGAATTGGGCGCCAAGTCAAGCGCGATTGAGACTATTTGGACGCACTCCGCCTACCACTCAGATGTGTTACTTAGGCATGCAAAATCATTAAGCAAGAGTCAAATCGGGCAAACGAATTTTGCTTCAATGAGTGCTAGCACTGCCAAAGAATTATCACTAGAAGAGGGTGGTCATTATTTAGGCGTGCCTGTTGATATTACCCCAAGCGTTGCTGAGCGATGTGTTTTTGTTAGTAGCAATCAAGCGACCAAATCAGGAGGTGTCTCATGATGGAGCTTTGGCAGTCTTTTGTTGGCTTAGTGTATGAATCCATACCTTGGCTTGATGGCAATATTGCCACCATTATCATTATCTTAATTAAAGCGGTTGCTTTGATTATGCCACTGTTATTAACCGTGGCTTACTTTACTTATGCAGAGCGCAAAGTTATTGGCTATATGCAGCTAAGAATCGGTCCAAATCGAGTCGGTCCTAAAGGTTGGTTGCAGCCAATTGCCGATGCTTTAAAGCTGATGACCAAAGAGATTATTTTTCCAAGTAAAGCTAATATTTACTTATTTTTGCTTGCGCCAATTTTAGCTATTGCCCCTGCAATAGCAGTCTGGGCGGTTATTCCATTTGACGAAGGTATTTACGTTACTAATCTTGATGTGAGCTTACTCTACGTTCTGGCTATTGGCTCAATCGGTGTTTACGGTATTATTTTGGCAGGTTGGGCTTCTAACTCTAAATACCCGCTTCTAGGTGCACTTCGTAGCGCTTCATTGTTAGTCTCTTATGAAATTGTCATAGGCTTTGCTTTAGTAACTGTGGTGATGATTGCTGGTAGTGTTAACCTTAACACCATTGTGGCCGACCAACAGGGCGGCATGCTCAATTGGTACTTTATTCCTTTATTCCCTATGATGATCATCTTCTTTATTTCTGCCCTGGTTGAAACAAACCGTGCGCCTTTTGATGTGGTTGAGGGTGAATCAGAAATTGTGGGCGGTACGCACGTAGAATACTCAGGCATGACTTTTGCTGTATTTTTCTTAGCAGAATATGCCAACATGATTCTTATGGCGGTGTTGGCTGTGGTGATGTTTTTTGGTGGTTGGCATTCTCCGTTTGAAGGTGTGCCCTATCTAGAAGCTGCCTTTGCTTGGGTTCCCGGCATTGTCTGGCTACTTGCTAAGTCTACCTTTTTTATGTTTTTGTATTTGTGGGTGAGGGCAACTTTTCCGCGCTTTAGGTATGATCAGATTATGCGTTTAAGCTGGAAGGTATTTTTACCGATGACCATTGTTTGGATTTTTGTCGTTGCACTCATGACGCAACTTCACATTGGCCCTTGGTTTGCTTAAGGAGTTATAGAGATGATAAATAACATAAAAAAATTAGCAAAAAGCCTGAGCTTAGGCGAATTACGCTCTGGTATGAAGATTACGGCTAAAGAGTTAGTTAACACCAAAATTACCGTACAGTACCCTGAAGAAAAAACCCCAATTTCACCCCGGTTTAGAGGCTTGCACGCACTGCGTCGTTATCCCAACGGTGAAGAGCGCTGCATTGCGTGCAAATTGTGTGAGGCGGTTTGCCCGGCGAACGCCATCACCATTGAATCAGAGGCGCGTGATGATGGATCGCGCCGTACCACCCAATACGACATCGATCTGTTTAAGTGCATTTTTTGCGGATTTTGTGAGGAAGCCTGTCCAGTAGACGCCATTGTGGAGACGCAAATATTTGAATACGCGTTCGAGTCACGAGACGGTAGTATTATGACAAAAGAGCGATTATTAAAAGTGGGTGATGATAATGAAAAAGTCATCGGCAAAGCAAAATCTGAAGATTCAAAATATCGATAAGGATAATAACAAATGAGTTCTGAGCAAATAATTTTTTATATTTTGTCATTTTGGTTTATAGCTTCATCGCTGGCGATGATTTTTGCCCGTAACGCAGCTAAAGCCGTGTTATTTTTAGTCTTAGGTTTCTTTTCAGCGGCGAGTATTTGGATTTTGCTAGAAGCTGAATTTCTGGCCATCACTTTAATTCTTGTTTATGTGGGCGCTGTCATGGTGTTGTTTTTGTTTGTTATTAAGATGCTTAATATCGATAAATCAACCTTGCGTGCTAAGTTTGCTGGCTATTTGCCGCTCGGGTTGATTGTGGCGCTTATTATTATTGCAGAAATGACTTTAGTATTGGGCAATGCTCAATTTGGTCTAGACGCTATGCCTTCGCCAGCGCGACACGCCGCTGATTATAGTAACATCACCGAGCTAGCTTTACAGCTCTACACCACATATGTGTATCCGTTTGAGTTGGCCGCTGTATTACTATTAATTGCGATTATTGCTGCGATTACTTTGGTTCACAAGCAAGAGATTAATCGCAAAAAACAATCGATTTCTGAGCAAGTTAATGTACAGGCTAAAGATAGAGTGAGAATTGTTTCAATTGCCTCACCATCTAAGGAGGATAAGTAATGGTCAGTTTGAGTGATTACTTAATTTTAAGTAGTGTGATTTTTTGCATTGGCTTGGTGGGGATTTTTATCAATCGTACCAATATCATTACCTTGTTGATGTGTGTGGAGCTGATACTAGCTGCCGTTAATACCAACTTTATTGCTTTTTCCCATTTTCTGGGTAATGAAGCCGGGCAAATTTTTGTCTTTTTCATCTTGACAGTTGCTGCTGCAGAGGTTGCTATTGGTTTAGCCATCTTGACACTCTTATTTAGAGTGCGCGGCTCTATCGATGTTGATGTCACTAACAGCTTAAAGGGGTAATGATGGAGCAAATATATTTAACCATCGCTTTAGCGCCTCTGGCAGGAGCAATCTTTGCCGGATTTTTCGGCTCATTATTGGGCAGAATGGCTACCAATGTGGTTACTATTTTGGGCGTGTTGATTTCGACTGTTTTATCTTTATACGTGTTTAATCATCACGTTTTAGACGGCGGTGAAATTTTCAATCAAAACCTTTATACCTGGATGCAAATTGGCGAGCTCAATGTCAGTGTTGGCTTCTTAATAGACAACCTAACCGCCATTATGTTGGTGGTTGTCTCGTTTGTATCACTGATGGTGCACATCTATACCATTGGCTATATGCACGATGACGCCGGTTACACTAAGTTTTTTAGCTATATTTCGCTATTCACTTTTTCGATGTTTATGTTGGTGATGAGTAACAACTTCATGCAACTATTCTTTGGCTGGGAAGCGGTGGGCTTGGTGTCGTACTTACTGATTGGTTTTTGGCATCATAAGGAAAGTGCAGTTGAAGCCAACCTTAAAGCCTTTTTGGTGAATCGTGTGGGTGACTTTGGTTTTCTTTTAGGCATTGCCTTAGTGCTTATGTATTTTGGCTCGCTAGATTACACCGAAGTATTTGCAAGCTTGGGTAATGTAGCCGGTGCTACCATGCTCGACGGCGCTTCAGTCATCACAGTAATCTGTATTTTGCTATTCATTGGCGCCATGGGTAAATCTGCCCAAGTGCCTCTACATGTTTGGTTGCCAGGATCGATGGAAGGTCCAACCCCTATCTCAGCTTTGATTCACGCAGCTACAATGGTAACGGCCGGTATCTTTATGGTCTCGCGCATGTCGCCAATGTTTGAGCTTAGCGAAACAGCGCTGATGGTGGTGATGATCGTTGGCGCCATTACCGCCTTGTTTATGGGTTTATTGGGTATTGTGCAAAACGATATCAAGAAAGTGGTAGCTTACTCAACCCTATCACAACTTGGCTATATGACGGTAGCACTCGGCGTGAGTGCTTATTCAGTGGCTATTTTTCACTTGATGACGCATGCCTTCTTTAAAGCGCTACTTTTCTTAGGCGCGGGCTCGGTGATTGTGGCACTACACCATAAGCAAGATATACGAGAGATGGGCGGTTTACGCAAGAAAATGCCAATCACTTATTGGACGGCTTTAATTGGCACCTTGGCGCTGATCGGCTTCCCAGGCTTTGCCGGGTTTTATTCTAAAGATATGATTATCGAAGCTGTGCATTTCTCGCAATTGCCATTTGCAGATTGGGTCTATGTCGCTGTGATTTTAGGTGTTTTTATCACCGCTTTTTATTCACTCAGAATGTTTTTCTTGGTATTCCACGGCGAATCAAGAATGGACGAGCATACCGCCTCACACGTCAAAGAGTCACCTTTTAGCATTACTTTGCCACTGGTGGCTTTGGCGATACCATCCGCGGTGATTGGCTATTTGACAATCGATCCAATGCTGTTTAATGGCTGGCTAGATAACGCAATTACGGTTGGTGCAAATCACAGCTCTATGGCTAGTCTTAAAGAGAGTTTCCATGGCGCAAGTGGCATGATTCCACACGCACTACAAACATGGCCTTTCTGGATGATGGTAGGTGGTATTGCGAGTGCTTGGACACTAACTTTACATAGAGCGGAGTGGGCAACATGGATTCAGCAAAAATTTCACCGCAGCAATTATGTTCTAGAGTCGCTTTACGGCTTTGATCGTTTTAATGACATTGTCTTTGTACAAGGTGTTAAAAAACTGGGTAACTTTTTATGGAAGATGTCAGATTCCGGCCTAATTGACAAAATATTGGTCAACGGCAGTGCAAGATTAGTGGGCTTTATTGGCTCAATGGTACGCCCAATCCAAACAGGCTATGTTTATCATTATGCATTTTTCATGATTTTCAGTTTATTAATTATTTTAACCTGGGTGCTGTTTGCCGGCGATAACCCACTTTTAAAAATCGAGTTTTAACTATGGAATTATTGAGTTTATTAATTTGGTTGCCAATATTGAGCGGTATTTTCGTCATCTTAATTGGCAATGATCGCGCCGATACCGCACGCTGGGTTTCTGTCGCTATTTCGATTTTAGTTTTTGTTATATCGCTGAGCTTATACACCGAGTTTGATTCGAGCACGCATCTCATGCAGTTCGAGGAAAAAGCCTCTTGGATTTCTCAATTTAATATTTATTATCATCTTGGTGTGGACGGCATTTCCATGCCACTGATTATCCTTACAACCTTCTCAACAATTTTGGTGCTGGTTGCTGGTTGGGAAGTTATTCAAACTCGTCCAGCGCATTATATGGCGGCTTTCTTGATGATGGAAGGGCTGATTATCGGTGTATTTTCAGCACTCGACGCAATTCTATTCTATGCATTTTGGGAGGCGTCACTCATTCCAATGCTATTAATCATTGGTGTTTGGGGCGGTGATAATCGTGTGTATGCGGCAATTAAGTTCTTCTTGTACACATTCTTAGGTTCGGTGTTTATGTTGGTGTCGTTGATCTACATGTACAACAAAGGTGGTTCATTCTCAATTTTAGATATGCACAATCTAAGCTTAAGCGCAACCGAACAAGCTTGGATTTTCTGGGCGTTCTTTATGGCCTTCGCGGTTAAGGTGCCAATGTTTCCTGTGCACACGTGGCTACCAGATGCACACGTTCAAGCGCCAACAGGTGGCTCGGTAATTCTAGCGGCCATCATGCTGAAAATGGGTGGTTACGGCTTCTTTCGCTTTTCGCTACCCATTACACCTGATGCCTCTTTAGAGTTTTCAGAAATTGTCATTATGCTTTCCCTGGTTGCTATTGTATATATTGGCTTTGTGGCTTTGGTTCAGCGTGATATGAAAAAACTCATTGCTTATTCTTCAATCTCGCATATGGGTTTTGTTACTCTCGGTGTTTTTGCTTTATTTTTAGCCTATCAACCGGGTGCTGCCGAAGGTGCGCTACTTGGCCTTGAGGGTGCTATGGTGCAAATGATCTCACACGGTTTTATCTCGGCAGCAATGTTTTTGGTGGTGGGTGTATTGTACGACCGCTTGCATTCAAGAGAAATCGCTACTTATGGTGGTGTGATTAACTCTATGCCGAAGTTCACTGGTTTCGCTGTACTGTTTGCCATGGCGAATGCTGGCTTGCCAGGCACTTCAGGCTTTGTCGGAGAGTTTATGGTTATCTTGGGCGCAGTTCAAGCCAATATTTGGTACGCCGTACTTGCCGGCACAACCTTAATTGTAGGTGCGGCCTACACTTTATGGATGGTTAAGCGCGTATTTTGGGGTGCAGTCACCAACCCAGAGGTATCAACCATGGCAGATCTTAATGCCAGAGAATTTAGCATCTTGGCCGTGTTGGCTGTCGCTGTTATTGCCATGGGTGTCTATCCTCAACCAGTCATCGAGGTGATGCAGGTTTCTATCGAACATTTATTAAACCAAGCGTTAGCGTCTAAACTTTAAGCATTAAACATTATGAATCATACATTCACATTTGACACTTCTATTTTATGGGCGGCAATGCCTGAAATTTTCTTACTGAGTGCGATTGTCGTTGTGCTGTTACTAGATCTATTCTTAACCAAGCCTTTTAAGCAAGTTACTTATTATTTAACACAAGCTAGCTTATTGATTACCGGCGTCATGGCCTTTAGTTTAATGGGCGAGCCACAAACTATTATCTTTGACGGATCGTTTATTCTAGATAATATGGCCTCAGTATTTAAAGTCTTTATGGCGGGTTCAACCATGGTGGCAATGGTCTATACGCGTCACTACCTCACCCAACATTCAATCTTCAGAGGCGAGTATTTTGTATTGGTCATGTTGGCCGTATTGGGCATGATGGTGATGATTTCTGGCTATAGCTTATTAACCTTGTACCTTGGGCTGGAGATTTTATCTTTATCGCTTTACACTCTGATTGCCATTGCGCGTGAGCGTGCAGGTGCAGTGGAAGCAGCGCTTAAATATTTTGTATTAGGTGCGATTGCCTCGGGCTTGTTGCTCTACGGCATGAGCATGATTTACGGCATTAGTGGTAGTATTAATATCACCGATATTGCCAACTTCGCCACCAGTGCCACGCTTGCTTCTAGAGAAACACTGATTCTTAATTTTGGCCTAGTATTCTTGGTGATTGGTATTGCTTTCAAATTGGGCGCAGTGCCGTTTCATATGTGGGTGCCAGATGTTTACCAAGGCGCTCCTACTTCAGTCACCTTGTTTTTATCTACGGTACCAAAAATTGCCGCTGTGGCGATGTTGGTACGCATTTTGGTAGATGGTCTAGGGGCGATGCACGCTTATTGGGCAGATCTATTTATGGTGCTGGCAGTGTTGTCAATTGCACTCGGATCGGTCGTAGCACTTATGCAGACCAATATCAAGCGCATGTTGGCGTATTCAACCATCTCTCATGTTGGTTTTATTATGCTCGGTTTTGTCACAGGTGTTGTTAGTGGCTATGGTGCTGCTGTGTTTTATGTGCTGGTTTATATTTTGATGAGTTTGGCCGCTTTTGGCATGATTATTCTGCTCAACAAAAAAGGCTTCGAGGCTGATCAAATTTCTGATTTTAAAGGCTTGAGCAAGCACTCACCTTGGTTCGCCTTGATGATGCTAGTTATTATGTTATCTATGGCGGGCGTACCACCATTCATTGGCTTCTACTCTAAGCTCTTTATTCTTCAGCAAGTTATCTCTGCAGGTTTTGTAACGATCGCCATTATTGCGGTTATTTTCGCAGTAATTAGTGCTTATTATTATTTACAAATTATTAAATCGATGTACTTTGAAGATTCAGACGCCCAAAGAACGATCACCGCACCAATGGATATGCAAATGATCTTATCGATCAATGCCATATTAATTTTAGCCGTAGGCTTATTCCCCGATTTTTGGATGAAACTCTCAATATCACTGTTTTAAAGCAGCTCGTTTTAATAATTTCTAAAATTTTTAGTCAGAATAATAAATAGCACTCAATGTGCTGATTATTAACTAAAAAACACCCTTATTAGCCTGTCAAAAGACTGTTTTATGGCTATAAATTAAGTTTTTTATGAAGATTAAGGCTGACAAGGTATTTTTTAATGGGTTTTTGAGCGCATTATCATTATTTCCAATATTTTTTAATCAGCAAAACGTCTATTTATTAGTACGTTTGGCTCATCATGCTAAAATTCAACCTTAATTACACTTAACACACACAGCTGTCTAATGAAAATATTAATCAGAAACCTGCCACGTACATTTTCAGAAAACGGGCTTAAAGAATTGTTTGAAGCTTACGCTAAGGTGCAATCTTGTACTTTGGTGCTAGACCAGAAAAGCGGCGATTCAAAAGGTTTTGGCTTTGTTGAAATTGCAAAAGTCGGTGATGCAAAAGCAGCTATTCAAGGGCTAAATGGCAAGGCGATTAATGGCAACAAAATTAGAGTTAAAAAAGCAGAGTCACCAAAAAACGCATAATTTTAGAATAGATGCACAATCAAGACCCACTACACGGCATTACACTCAAAACAATCGTTACTGAGCTAGAAGCACATTTTGGCTGGGAAGAGCTGGCTAAGCGCATCGATATAAACTGCTTTAAGAGTGACCCTAGTATCAATTCCAGCTTAAAATTTTTGCGAAAAACCCCGTGGGCCAGACAAAAAATTGAACGCCTTTATTTGAAATTTTTTACCTAAGTGGCTATTTTTTTTAGTTATTATTTAATTCAATTTTTCCAATAGTTGATATTCGTCTCCAAGCATGACCATAAATCACTTCATAAGTGGCAGGAAGCTTTCCGTCTCTTCGGAAAGATTCATACATCTCAACCATAAGCTTAAACTTATCTTTACCCGTGAGGGATTTTGAACGATTGCCAACGCTTTGTGCGCCAATGGCTTTGAGATCTCTGAGTAAGTCGGTAACGGTTTGATAGGTGAGTGTGAGCGTTTCCATTTCCATCACTGGGGATTGAAATCCAGCACCAAGTAATTGATCGCCAATATCGTGCATGTCGGTGAATGTATTGACGTGGGTTTTGTTATCGACCACTGACCAGCTCTTTTTAAGCTCTTTAAGGGTATCGGGGCCAAAGGTAGAAAATAGAATAAGTCCGTCGTTTTTAAGCACTCTGTGAGCCTCTGAGAGGAGTTGCCCTAGATCTGGACACCACTGCATCATCAAGCTGGAAATCACAATATCAACACTATTATCGGCCAGTGGCAGATGGTTAGCATTGGCGCAAATTTTGTGAGGCGTTGGGTTATTTTTAAGGGAATTTTGAGCAAAATCTAAGCAGATGAGTTGTGAGTCTACAAAGCGTTTTGATAGTTGTCGGGACAATAAGCCTGTGCCTGCGCCCAAATCCAAGATAACTTTAGGATTGGTGGAAATAATATCAAGCTTGGCATTGAGGCGTGTGGCGATTTCTTTTTGTAAAAAGCCGTTTTCCTCATAGTTGTCAGAGGCTTTATTAAAGGCAGCTCTTACTTGAGACATTGCGAGGTTTTCTGGGCGATATTTTGCATCAGTTTAAAATAATGATCTGTGCCTGGTTGAATGTCAAAGCCAATGATATCAATATCTGCTGTATTAATACTAAGACCTTCAGTTAGGGTGTTGATGCGCTTTTGCGGGATTTCTGTGGTGAAAAGTAAGCAGCTAATTCGGTGTTTTTGGATGCGCTGCTTGGCTTTTAAAATTTTAAAAATACTTAGGTTTTCACCGTGTTTTTGGCTAACGCTCTCAACTTGCGTAAGCTGATGGCTAGCGATGAAATGCTTAAAAGCATTGTTGTAAGTGATTAATGGTTGATTGGTGTGGCTAGATAGTTGTTGTTGGCTGGCACTTTGAAGATTAACAAGCCTTTGTTTAAGATTAGTCAAATTTTTGTTATAAATGGCTGTATTTTTTGGATCGATTTGTATGAGCCTCTCACCGAGTTTTTGAGAAAATTGTTGCATGCGTTGAATACTCAGCCAGCTATGATGATTTTTATCATGCTCATCATGCTCATCATGCTCATCATGCTCATCATGCTTGCCGACTTCAACTTGGTCAACAGTGAATATTTTCTCTACTGGGATGTTGCCAATAGATTTTGATAAGCCTTCTTCAAATTCTGGATGAACAATAACCACTAAATCAGCTTGCTCAAGCAAGGATAATTGTGAGGGCTTGAGGTGTGCATGATGTGCAGATTCTCGACCACTGAGCAACAACTTAGGCGTGCTAATAACGCCTTGGGTTAGACTGCTAACAATTGAATGAATCGGCTTAATGCTTACCACAATGTTTGGATTGGCGAGTGTATTGGTAGCTAATAGCAGGGTAAGGAAAAATAGGCGAAAATTTATATTGTTCATGATGTTTTTTTGGCGAAGCTATTAATTATACTATTTTTTGGCAAATAAAGACAGCGCGCTTAGGTGCGGGTAAACCTTCGATGGTTAAATTGTCATCATTTAGATCGAGAAAGTCTTTGATGGATTGAGTGTTATCACCAATCCAATGAGTGGCGCGCTGTTCTTCTGGCGTGGTTTTAGTGACATCGACTAGTTTAATATTTTTAAAGCCAGCTGTTTGCAGCCAGCTGTGTAGCGTGTCAGTAGAAGGCAAACACCATACATTGCGCATGCGAGCATAACGACCTTCTGGAATGATTTGATCGCCATACTGCTTGTCGATAATTAAGGTTTCTAGGATAAGCTCACCATCATCAGTCATCACGTCTTTAAGTTGTTGTAAATGTAGCATATGATCTTTCTGATGATACAAAACACCCATTGAAAAAACACTATCAAACAAAGGCTGTTCAGGCATTTGTTCAAGTTTTAAAGGTAGAACATAAGCTTTTGGCGGCTGGTTTATGAGTGTGCGAATGGCTTGAAATTGATAATTAAACAGCAGAAAAGGCTCAATTCCGAGTGCTATTTCAGCGCCTTGCATGGCCATGAGATAGGTGAAATAACCATTGCCAGATCCAACATCTAACACTGTTTTTCCTTGTAAGGGCTTGACATAGTCTTTGAGTCGATCCCATTTCATATCCCCACGCCATTCACTTTCTAGCTTTAATTCGCCAATTTGGTAAGGGCCTTTGCGCCAAGGCATTAACTGCTTTAAAGAGTGCGATAGTTCCTGGTCGTTAGTATGGGTATCAATGGTAATATAAGGATGTTTAAAGCTTAGTGCTGCTGGCTGAGTCTTTTGGATATTGGCAATAGCACCTTCCCACTTGGGAATATTGCCATTATTAACGGCAAAAGCCTGGTTTGATAGCTCAACTAATTGAGTGCAAATAGTAGATAAGCGCGTCATATTACAATGTTTTTCAAAATCATTAATCATACAAAACCAAGGTGATATAAAATATAGTCCAGAAGAGGAATTTTAAATTATTTGGAGATTAAGGATATGATGAATAAAACATTAACTTTTGCAGCGGCAATTACTTTAACAACTGCACTAATTGCTGGTGGCGATGACCGTGACATGGGTCCAGTTGAATCATTTGATTCAATGCAGCCTGTTGCTGAAAAAATCGTTATTACTGAGCAAACACCAGAGTCAATGAAATTAAGCAAAGTGATTGGTCAAACACCATCAGGTTTTGTGGTTACTCAAGGCGCACATGCGGCTTGTCAAGTAACATTAAACTTATCAGCTGACAATATTGCACGATTTGAAGATGCACTAGCTGGCGGTTTCTTGTTTAACACCGGACCACTTGATGCTATGGGTACGTTATTCTCACCTGAGCGTTGGGCAGATTATTTTGCTTGTGTGAAAGGTCAGTAAGCGTTATTCGTTAGAGTAATAAAAAGGCCTGCAATTGCAGGCCTTTTTTACGTCTAATAGAAAAGTTTAAATTTCTAGTAGTGAATTTTCTTTCTCAGCTAATTTAGCTTCCACTTCTTTAACGCTGGCATCTGTTATTTTTTGGACGTTTTCTTCTGCTTTTCTTGCCTCGTCTTCTGAGATTTCTTTTTCTTTTAATAAGTCTTTAAAGTCGCCATTAGCATCACGGCGAATATTACGAATGGCAATTTTGGCATGCTCTGCTTCGTCTCTAACGACTTTAACTAAATCACGACGACGCTCTTCAGTGAGCGGTGGCAGTGGGATGCGAATTACTTGGCCCATAGTCTGAGGGTTAAGGCCAAGATCTGAAGTCATGATGGCTTTTTCCACAGCGGCTGACATGTCCTTTTCCCAAACAGATACCTTGAGCGTGCGAGAATCTTCAGCGACAATATTACCCACTTGAGATAAAGGCACCATTGAGCCGTAATACTCCACTTGGACTTGCTCTAGCAAAGAAGGATGTGCACGACCGGCGCGAATTTTTCCAAAATTTGTTTCGAGAGAGTCAACACTCTTGCCCATGCGCTCTTTGGCGTCTTGTTGAATTTCAGCTAGCATATTTAATTCCTTACAATGGTTCCTAAGGCTTCACCCTTAAGAATGTTAGACAACGTGTGGGCGTCTTCGAGCATACTGAAAACACAGATTTCGATATTATGTTCACGACACATGGCAAAGGCTGACGTGTCCATAATTTGCAAATTTTTGCTAATGGCTTTATCAAAGCTTAAAGTATCGTAGCGTGTGGCACTTGGGTCTTTCATTGGGTCAGCGGTATAAACACCATCGACTTTAGTGGCTTTAAATACAGCCTGCGCACCAATCTCAATAGCTCTGAGTGTGGCGCCAGTGTCTGTAGTAAAGCATGGTGCGCCAGTTCCAGCAGAGAAAATAACCACCTTACCTTCGCTAAGTGCTTGCTTGGCTTTGTTGTGGTCTACAGGCTCACAAACACCGCCACCAATTGGAAAGCCAGACATAACTAATACATCAACATTATTTTTGCGACAAGAGTCTGAAATAGCGAGTGCATTCATCACTGTAGCTAGCATGCCCATGTGGTCACCCGTGACTCGGTTCATGCCGGCTTCTGCTAGCGCTGCACCACGGAAAATATTACCACCACCGACAACAATGCCCACTTCTACACCTTGATCCTGGACAGATTTAATAATGCCAACAACTTTGTCTAATGTGGCTGGATCAACTGTATTTTCTGAGCTGGCTAGCGCCTCTCCACTCAATTTTAATAAGATGCGTTTATATTTGCTCATGCTTGGTTAAATATTAATAATAGTCATTAGAATAGGGTGATTTTACCTATCTTACTCATTATAATGAACCCTTTGTCCGACATAATTTAAGCCCTAATATGGATCAGATTAGCATACGCGGCGCTCGCGTTCACAATTTAAAGAATATTGATATCAACATACCAAGAAATAAGTTGGTAGTGATCACCGGTTTGTCGGGTTCTGGTAAGTCTTCATTGGCTTTTGATACGATTTATGCAGAAGGGCAAAGACGCTATGTTGAGTCTTTATCAGCCTATGCGAGACAGTTTTTATCGTTAATGGAAAAGCCAGATGTGGATCATATTGAGGGCTTGTCTCCAGCCATCTCTATTGAGCAAAAAGCCACGTCTCACAATCCACGCTCGACCGTTGGCACAATTACTGAGATTTATGATTATTTAAGATTATTATTTGCGCGAGCTGGTATTCCAAAATGTCCTGAGCACGAGATTGATTTAGAATCGCAAACAATTTCTCAAATGGTTGATAGCATTATCACACTGCCTGAGGGTGAAAAGATTATGCTACTGGCGCCTATTGTGCAAAATCGTAAGGGTAGTCATAAAAAGCTTTTAGAAGAATTATCACACCAAGGATTTTTGCGTGCCAGAGTGGACGGCGAAGTGCTGTACATGGATGAGATGGAGGAGTTGAACGGCAAAACCAGCCATACCATAGAGATTGTTGTTGATCGCCTAAAGGTTCGTCAAGATATTGCATCGCGCTTATCTGAATCTTTAGAAACTGCGCTGAATTTGAGTAGTGGTTTGGTTAAAGTAGTACCAATGAGTGATGAAGCGACTTGGGATGAGATGGTATTCTCCGCCAAATTTTCTTGTATTGAATGTGGCTACTCATTAACCGAATTAGAGCCAAGGCTTTTTTCATTTAACAATCCAGTGGGTGCTTGCCCTACCTGTGATGGGCTGGGTGTTAAAGATATGTTTGATGCACAGAAAGTGGTGGCTAATCCAGGCCTGAGTTTGGCTGATGGTGCGATTTATGGCTGGGGTCGTTCTAACGCCTATTTTTATCAAATTTTAATGTTAGTAGGTCAGTATTATGGCTTTGATATTGAAACCACTTATGAAGATTTAAGCGATGAGCATAAAAAAATTGTGCTGTATGGTAGTGGTGAAGACGAAATTGATTTTTCTAAAATAAAAGGTCGTAAAGGTTGGTCAAACAAGCCTAAGCCTTTTGAAGGCGTGATTCCACGCATGATGCGTCGTTACGAAGAGAGTGAGGTTCGCTCGGTTCGTGAAGAGTTATCACGCTATGTGGTAAGCCAAGATTGTATGGCGTGTAATGGCGATCGACTGAACGAATCTGCCAGAAACGTCTTTATTGGCGGCAAAAATCTATCGCATATCACCAAACTTTCTATTGCTAATATCTATGAATTTTTAAAGTCGCTTGAGTTGGAAGGCGCTAGAGCGCAAATTGCTGACAAGGTTTTAAAAGAGATTATTCAGCGCTTAGAATTTTTGATTAATGTCGGGCTTGAATATCTAAGTCTTGATCGCAGAGCCAACTCATTATCAGGTGGTGAGGCGCAACGAATTCGTTTGGCTAGTCAGATTGGTGCTGGACTAATGGGAGTTTTATATGTTTTGGATGAGCCTTCTATTGGACTGCATCAGCGAGACAATCAAAAACTCCTAAATACACTGACGTACCTACGTGATATTGGTAATACGGTGATTGTGGTTGAGCACGATGAAGATGCGATTAAGCAAGCAGATTATGTTATTGATATTGGCCCCGGTGCAGGTATGCATGGTGGCGAGGTGATTGCGTCAGGTACGCCAGAAGAAGTGGCCAATAATCCAAAATCTTTAACCGGTGATTATATTAGTGGTAGACAAAGTATTGAAGTGCCAAGTGTGCGCAAAACTTCTGAGCAGTGGATTGAAATTAAAGGTGCTAAGGGTAACAACTTAAATGACGTGGATTTATCAATCCCTATCGGGGTATTGACGTGTGTTACTGGTGTTTCTGGATCGGGTAAATCAACCCTGATTAATGATACTTTGTATGCATTAGCGGCGCGAGATCTTAATCGAGCACAAACCACACCGGCAGAATTTAAGAGTGTGACAGGATTAGAAAATTTTGACAAAATTGTGAATATTGATCAAAGCCCAATTGGCAGAACGCCTCGTTCTAATCCAGCTACTTATACGGGTATTTTTTCTTTGGTTCGTGATCTTTTCTCACAGACATTAGAGGCAAGAAGTCGAGGCTACAAGGCTGGGCGATTTAGCTTTAATGTCAAAGGTGGTCGTTGTGAAGCGTGTAAGGGTGATGGCTTAATTAAAGTGGAAATGCACTTTCTTCCCGATATTTATGTCCCTTGTGATGTGTGTCATGGCGACAGATACAACCGTGAAACGCTAGAAATTACCTACAAGGGTAAGACCATTTCCGAGGTGTTGGATATGACTGTTGAAACAGCGGTAGAGTTTTTTGAGCCGATGCCAAAAATTAAGCAAAAACTGCAGACACTAATGGATGTAGGCTTGTCATATATTACCCTAGGACAAAACGCTACCACCTTATCAGGGGGTGAGGCTCAGCGTATTAAATTGGCCAAAGAGTTGTCAAAACTTGACACAGGACAAACGCTTTATATTTTGGATGAGCCAACAACAGGCTTGCATTTTCATGACATTAAGCAATTACTATCTGTGATTAATCGTCTGCGTGAAAGAGGCAATACCATTGTCATTATTGAGCACAATTTAGATGTGATCAAAACCGCTGATTGGATTGTTGATTTGGGCCCTGAAGGAGGCGACAAAGGCGGGTGTATTATTGCCACAGGCACGCCAGAGGCGGTAAGTACTGTTAAGGGTTCTTATACGGGCGAGTATTTAAAAAGTTATTTATAAAACGTTTGGCTGATAGTTAGTTATTTGATAATGATAATCTCTGCCGTTTTTAACTTGTTTAATGGATATCGGCAAGTATTGATATTCTGGCAAAAAATAAGCTTCTAGTCGATCGCCTTTGCCGATTTTTTCAATTTTAATAGCGGTTAATTGTTGTTGGTTTAGGCTAATGGGTTGCAGGCCAGTTTTTTTATAATACTGCTGTTCAACAGACTTTCCATTAGCCACTTGGTAGTGAAATTCAGTCTGATCTGGCGTGTGCCTTAAATTATGGGCTAAGGCCAAAAACAAGCTAAGCGGATCGACAATAGTACCTGGATCTGACTTCCAGGTGCGTACAGTGGGCTGGGTTTTGGTAAGATTTGAGACCACTTGTAGGTGTTTGGCGTTCATGTCAATTGAATAATTCTCTTTAACTTTTGAATCTTCCAGCTCCATAATTTGATAGTTAGCGCCATCAACCCCCATTTGATTAATGCTAAATGTGGAGCTAGCAGCAACAGAATACTTTTTAACCAGCGCGGCTATACCGGTGGTTTTGGCATTGGCTGTATAAAAATATTGGTCGTCTAGCTGATGTAGTGTGCGAACCTCTTCTGCAATTTTTAAGCCGTTAATGGATAGTTGATATTTGGCAATATGAGGCTCGAGTGCTTGAGCGTTTGCAGAAATAATGCTGATAATCAGCAAGAGTGTGACTTTTATAGACACTTATCATCCACTATAACGCAATTACCGTTGAGCGATAGTCGCCCCTGGGTAAAGCAGTGAACCACTTTGGGCAATAGTTTATGTTCCTCTACTAATACTCGCTGAGCAAGTGACTCAGTAGTATCATGTGTTAATACTTGAATGCGAGCTTGAGCAATGATAGGTCCGCCATCTAGCTCAGAGGTGACAAAATGAACACTAGCGCCGTGTTCACGCTCACTAGCATCGAGAGCTCTTTGGTGAGTGTTAAGACCTTGAAATTTTGGCAGTAGAGAGGGGTGAATATTAAGCATCTTGCCAGCATATTTTTGGGTAAATTCTGCGGTAAGGATGCGCATAAATCCTGCCAAAATAATAATATCTGGCTGGTATTGATCAATAATTTGACTCAAACTTTGATCAAATTTTTCTCGAGTATCGAAGTTTTTATGATTGATTGTATGAGTGGATATATTAGCACTTTGAGCGCGCTTAAGTCCATAAGCATCTTCTTTGTTACTAATAACGGCTTGAATATCTAGATCAATTTTTTCAGCATTATCAATCAGTGATTGAAGGTTTGAGCCGCTGCCAGAGATTAAGATAATCCCTTTCATTTAAATAATGACTTGCTCGCCTTGGTTGGCGACAATTTCACCAACGAACCAAGCTTTCTCACCTTGTTCGTTCATATGTTGAATAGCAGCCGTGCTTTGCTCAGCTGGAACAACAAGCACCATGCCCACGCCACAATTAAAGACACGATACATTTCCATAATGTCGATATTGCCGTTATCTTGTAAGAATTGGAAAATTTCAGGTAGCTCCCAAGAGGCGCTGTCTAGCTTTGCAGCCAATTCATCTGGCAGAACTCTTGGAATGTTTTCTAAGAGGCCGCCACCGGTAATATGAGAAATGGCGTGCACAGAATATTTTTCAATCAGCGATAGTACTGATTTAACATAGATTTTAGTCGGCTCAATGAGTGCTTGTAGTTGTGCATCTGTAGGCTTGGATTGTTCCAAGACTTTACGAACGAGTGAGTAGCCATTAGAATGGGGACCTGAAGAGGCTAGGGCAATAATATGGTCGCCATTAGCGACTTTTGAGCCGTCAATGACTTTGTCTTTGTCGGCAATGCCCACGCAAAATCCAGCCAAATCGTATTCTTCACCCTGATACATGCCGGGCATTTCAGCGGTTTCACCGCCGATTAAAGCACAGCCTGAAATCTTACAACCTTCACCAATTCCGTGAATAACCGAAGTGGCTAGCTCGGTATTTAGCTTGCCAGTTGCGTAATAGTCTAGAAAAAATAAAGGCTCTGCACCTTGTACGATTAAGTCATTGACACACATGGCGACTAAGTCAATACCAATGGTGTCATGCTTGTTAAGTATTTCTGCTACTTTGAGTTTAGTGCCGACACCGTCTGTTCCAGAAATAAGAACTGGATTCTTGTATTTTTTAAGGTCTAGTTCAAACATGGCGCCAAACCCGCCAAGACCCGCTAATACGCCATCACGTATGGTAGATTTTGCAATGGGTTTGATTTGTTCAATTAAGTCATTACCTTTGGTAATGTCGACACCTGAATCTTGGTAAGTCAATGATGACATAGGGTTTTTTCCGTATAATTAATTTTTTTGAATATCAATTGAATCCGTCGAAAAATGAATTTTTCCAGCGTGCCAAATGCACTTTCAATTTTACGCATTATTTTAACAGTACCAGTTGTAATGACGCTGTTAAATCATCAATATTTTTTAGCCATGGTGTTGTTTTTTGTGGCCGGAATCACAGACGCATTAGACGGCTGGATTGCCAAGCGTTACTCGTTTGAGTCACGACTAGGCTCTATTTTAGATCCAGTGGCTGATAAGTTGTTATTGGTGAGTAGCTTTATTACGCTAAATTTGATTGGTTTGCTGCCATTATGGCTGTTGGTTTTAGTTTTTCTGCGTGATTTAATGATTGTGTCAGGTACGGTGGGGTGTTTTATTGGTGCCGGTACGCCAAAAGACGAGCTACTATCCCCTTCAAAACTATCCAAAATCAACACCGCATTGCAAATTGCTTTGGTTTTGTTTTTGGTGGTTGTGCAGTTGCATCCAATTCAAGAGCAGTGGAGTACCGTGTTTTTTATCATTGTTGCCACTTCAACCGTTCTGAGTGGCGCGGATTATATTTGGATTTGGATGGAGAGAATCATCTCCCAAGAAAAAAAGTAAGCATCTTGTTATGAAGCAGTTAGGGCTCCCAATTTCACTCAATTCAAAGATGCTACTAAGTAATTTTTCAGTTGAGAAAAATCAAGCGTTACTGGCTTTTATTGATGATTTATTTGCTCAAGAGCACTCTTCTGTTGTTTTTATTTCTGGTGATAAGTCTAGTGGCAAAACGCATCTATTGCAGGGTTGTATTTTTAAAGCGTTAGAACAAGGCCTGCAAGCAGTTTACCTAGACATTAAGCAAACATTACCAAGTGATTTTTTAAACACACTGGCTGATTATGACTGGGTTTGTGTTGACAACATTGACCAGCTTGACACAACTCAACAACAAGAATTATTTGATCTTTATAATCAAATTAAACAAACCAAAACCAAGCTTATTGTTTCAGCATCTGCTCGCCCTGGCGAGTTGACCCTATTAACAGATCTTAAAACACGATTATCTTTGGCAGTTGTGTATCGTTTAGAGCAGCTTGATGACCAAGAAAAGATTGATTTAATTCAGCGTAAGATGCAAGATAGAAATCTTGAGATTGATGATAAGGTTTATGCTTATTTATTTAAAGTTTTTTCTAGAGATTTGAGTGTAGTGTTATCGGCTATTGACCAACTAGACCAGGAATCTCTCAGACAAAAAAACCCAATTTCCATTCCCTTTGTCAAAAAGATTTTAAAGCTTTAAGGTTTTTGCCTAAATTTAAATTTGGCAATTCTTGGCATAAGTTTGGAAAAAGGAATGCGTGATAGGTCGGAATAATTTGTATGAATCTCTGCCACTAACGTTTTAATGTCGTCGATTTTATCGCCATTATCAACTCCCATCAACTCTTGTAGAGCCAGTAATCCACCCATTTTTATTTTGGATTGTTGGCCAACCGATAAGTTGTTAACGTGGTGAGTCTTTAGCACAAAATCGCTATTATCTCGCAAGTGATAATAAAGCGCTTGACAGGCGTCTGAGGCGCCGTGATTTAAACATGAGCCAAATTCTTTTTCTGCCACACAATCTTTAGCGCCAAATTGACAGGCACATCGACCGCTAAGAATTAAATGAGAAAAAGGACAAGTAAAGTGCTCGTGAGCCATAACAATAGGCGTTTTGTGTATTTGGACAATGTTAGGACATTATAATAGTGGTTTTTATTGAGAACACTTAAATAGCCAATGGATTACCTACCTATTTTTATTGATATTCAGCAAAAACCTTGTTTGGTCGTGGGCGGCGGTGATATCGCCTTTCGAAAAATTACTTTATTATTAAAGGCTAATGCGCAGGTCCACTGTGTTGATCAATCAGCTTGCGTGAATGTAAAGGCGTTGGCTGAAGAGGGGAAAATCACCTTAATCGATAGAAATTTTGAAGCTGGTGATATTGATCAGCAGGTGTTAATTGTCTCTGCAACAGATAATGCCGAGCTTAATACCCAGGTATCACAATTGGCGAATGAAGCCAATATTCCGGTTAATGTGGTTGATTCACCAAGCTTATGTTCATTTGTGATGCCGTCTATTGTTGA
>ENA-UZWZ01000993-UZWZ01000993.1-metagenome-genome-assembly--contig:-Day-4-25m-contig-993_pt1 | contig 37686 bp, 31 predicted proteins | sample MGYA00260346_ERZ794906 | MGnify/ENA metagenome assembly ERZ794906 | reverse complement strand
ATGAAGGGTAAGATTATTGACGTAATTGAATCTGGGTATAAACTTGGAGATAAAATTATTAGATATCCTAAAGTTGTAGTTGGAAACTAATTAATTAAATATGAAAGAAGATTTTTACGAAATTCTTGGTGTTAGTAAATCAGCCTCTGAAAGCGAAATTAAAAAAGCATACAGAAAAAAAGCTATTAAATATCATCCAGATAAAAATCCTGGAGATTCTCAAGCTGAAGAAAATTTTAAAAAGGCAGCTGAAGCATATGAAGTTTTAGGAAACAAAGAAAAAAGATCTAAATACGATCAATTTGGACATTCTGCTTTTGACGGATCCGGAGGTTTTGGAGGTGCTGGAATGAATATGGACGACATTTTTAGTCAGTTTGGTGATATTTTTGGTAGTGCTTTTGGAGGTGGTAGTGGTTTTGGTGGTTTTGGAGGTGGATCACGAGTTTCGAAAGGTAGTAATTTAAGAATAAGAGTTCAACTCGAACTAAGTGAAGTAGTTCTAGGAGTTGAGAAAAAGATTAAGGTTAAAAGAAAAATTAAAGCAGATGGCGTTACTTATAAAAATTGTAATTCCTGTAATGGTTCAGGTCAAGTCACAAGAATAACAAATACAATTTTAGGTCGAATGCAATCATCCACAACATGCCCAAGTTGCGGTGGTTCTGGTCAAGTTGTTTCAAATAGACCTTCAAATTCTGATTCAAATGGTTTAATTCTTAAAGAAGAAACGGTGCTAGTTAAAATTCCCGCAGGAGTTGAAGATGGTATGCAATTAAAAGTTTCTGGAAAGGGTAATGATTCTGCTGGAAATGGTATAGCTGGAGATTTAATCGTTTTAATAAGTGAAAAGGAACATGAAACTTTAAAAAGAGAAGGTAATAATCTTCATTTTGATTTATATATAAGTATTTCAGAAGCTGTTCTAGGAGTTTCGAAAGAAATTGAAACTGTTACGGGAAATGTAAGAATCAAATTAGAGTCTGGAATTCAATCAGGAAAAATATTAAGATTAAGAGGTAAAGGCTTAAGCAGTATTAATACCTATGGAAATGGAGATTTACTAGTTCATGTTAATGTTTGGACCCCTAAGACTTTAAATAAAGAACAGAGATTATTTTTTAATCAAATGAAAGATAATGAAAATTTTATCCCATCCCCAGAGAAGGGAGAAAAATCATTTTTTGAAAAGGTTAAAGATATGTTTTCATGATTCCTAATTGAGAATTAGTCTTTTTTTTTTAGTTCTAAAGTTATCATTTCATTATATTTAAATTTTCTATTCCATAATGAACAAATTTTTAGAATTTATTAATAAAGAATTTTTTGTCACCTCTGATATTAAATTCTCAATTTTTTCTTTATTACTGGTTACTTTTATTTTTCTTCTGACACATTTTTTGTTAAAGTTTATCAAAAAAAATGCTACAAAAAAATTAGATGAAGAACGAAAACTTAAGTTTAAATCAGTTTTTTCTTTCTTAAATTATTTTGTCTTTGTAATAGTTGCCTTCATGACGTTTCCAACTTTTGGAATAAATTTAACTGGAATATTTGCTGCTTCAGCTGCATTATTAGTTGGTGTTGGTCTGGCCCTTCAAACTTTTTTTCAAGATATTATTTCAGGAATTTTAATATTGGCTGATCAGACTGTTCATGTTGGTGATATTATTGAAATTGACGGCAAAGTTGGTAGGGTTGAAAATATAAAAATTAGAACAACAAGAGCTGTTACTTTTGACAATAAAGTTCTCATTATTCCTAATCATAAATATTTAACATCAACATTATTTAATTGGACAGAGAATGGAACTGTTTTAAGAGGCTCCGTTTCTGTAGGTGTTGATTATAACTCAGATGTAGAAAAAGTAAAAGAAATACTATTAGAAATTGCTGATTCTCATCCACATTTAATGAAAAATCCTACACCTAATGTTATTTTTAAAAATTTTGGAGACAACTCATTAGATTTTCAATTAATTTTTACTTATAATAATGGTTTTAGAGTAAATCTTATTGAAAGTGATATAAGATTTTTAGTTTATAAAAGGTTTAAAGAAAATAATATTAACATACCATTTCCTCAGAGAGTTGTTCACTTACAAAAATAAAATATGCCAAAAATATTAATAATTGAAGACGAAGAAACTATAAGAAGAGTTCTTAAAAAAGTATTACATCAAGAAGATAAGAATTATGAAATTATTGAGGCAGTTGATGGCGTCGATGGCGTTTCAAAAATAAATTCTAATAAATTTGATTTGATTTTATGCGATATTAAAATGCCTAAAAAAGATGGTATTGAAGTATTAAGACATGTACTTAAAGAATGTCCAAATACACCTACAATAATGATTTCAGGACACGGTGATCTGGAAACTGCTGTTGAATCTATGAGAATAGGTGCTTTCGATTATATTTCTAAACCACCAGATTTAAACAGGTTATTAAATTCTGTTAGGTCAGCCCTATTGAATAATAATTTTATTAAAAAAGGAAAGGTTAAATCTAAAAAATCAAATGAATATAATATTATAGGAGAATCTCATCCTATTTCAGAAATTAAAGCGATGATAAACAAGGTAGCTTTAACAAATGCAAAAGTTTTAATTCAAGGTCCTAACGGCTCAGGAAAAGAATTAGTTGCTCATCAAATACACATGAATAGTTTAAGGAATTCTGCACCTTTTATAGAAGTTAATTGTGCTGCTATTCCTTCAGAACTAATTGAAAGTGAATTATTTGGCCATGTTAAGGGTGCCTTTACATCAGCAGTTAAAGATAAAGCTGGTAAATTTGAAGCTGCCAATGGTGGAACAATATTTCTTGATGAAATTGGAGACATGAGCATGTCAGCTCAATCTAAGGTTTTAAGAGCCCTACAAGAGCATAAAATTCAAAGAGTTGGAAGTGAAAGAGATCTAATTGTTGATGTTAGGGTAATTGCTGCAACTAATAAAAAACTACGATCTGAAATTGAAAACAACAATTTTAGAGAAGATCTTTTCCATCGTTTAGCTGTAATTGAAATAAATGTTCCTTCTCTAAATGACAGAGTTTCTGATATTCCATTGTTAGTTGAACATTTCTTAAAAGATATTTCTAAAGATTCTGGTGCTGATATAAAAACAATGGATAAGGACGCAGTTAATAAATTAAAAGAATTTGATTGGTCAGGAAATGTAAGAGAATTAAGAAATGTTATTGAAAGGTTAATTATTCTGTCTGATAAAAATAAAATTACAAAAAATGATGTTGTTAAATATTCAAACAAATAATTAAATGAAGCTTTTTATTTCTATATACTTATTATTATTTTCTTTTTTTACTTTTTCTCAAGATGACAAAGCTGTCATTAAAAATATTTTTGACACTACAATGACCTCTAGTTCTAGCTATGAATTATTGGATTTTTTATCAAATGAGATTGGACATAGATTATCAGGTTCATTAGGAGCAGAAAGAGCAGTTGAGTGGGGTAGAAGTGAATTGTCTAAAATAGGGTTTGATAAAGTTTGGTTACAAGAGGTTATGGTCCCTAAATGGGTTAGAGGTCCAAAGGAATTTGCTTTAATTGAAACCCAACCTGGCATCACATTTAATGTGGATGTGTGTGCATTGGGAGGGTCAGTTGCCACACCCTCTGTCGGAATTAAATCCAATGTAGTTGAAGTTAAGAGTTTTGAAGAATTACAATTACTTGGAAAAAAAGGAGTTGATGGAAAAATAGTTTTTTTTAATAGACCCATGCAACCAAACCTTATTAGTACCTTTCAAGCTTATGGTAACGCAGTTGATCAAAGAGTCAACGGAGCTGCTGAGGCAATCAAATATGGGGCTATTGGTGTTATTGTAAGGTCTATGAGCTTAAGATTAGATGATATCCCGCATACTGGCACTATGAGCTATGGAAACCTACCTTCAAGTAAACGTATACCTGCAGCTGCCATAAGTACAAATGCTGCTGAAAAGTTAAGTAAGCTTCTAAAAATAAATCCAAATCTAAAGTTTCTTTTAAGGCAACAATGCAAAACATATAAAGACGTCAAATCTTACAATGTTATTGCTGAATTAAAAGGATCTGAATATCCAAAAGAAATTATTTTAGTAGGGGGACATTTAGATTCTTGGGATTTAGGAGATGGATCTCACGATGATGGTGCAGGAATTGTACAGTCAATGGATATCATAAATATTTTCAAAAAAATTAATTATAAACCTAAAAGAACAATTAGAATTGTTCTTTTTATGAACGAAGAAAATGGTTTGAGAGGCGCATTAAAGTATGCAGAAATATCAACTAAAAATAAATTGAATCATATTTTCGCTCTTGAATCTGATGCTGGAGGATTTACGCCTAGAGGATTTTCTTTTACCGCCAGTAAAGAAAATTTTGAATTGATAAAGTCATGGAAAAATTTATTTGAACCTTATTTAATACAATCTTTTGAGTTAGGAGGAAGTGGCGCAGATATATCTCCTTTAAATAATGATTTAAATGTTTTAGCTGGGTTAAGGCCAGATTCTCAAAGATATTTTGATTACCACCACACATCAATTGATACTTTTGATGCTATTAATAAAAGAGAATTAGAATTAGGAACCTTTTCAATGGCTTCTTTAGTTTATTTGTTTGATAAATATGGAATTATAAAATAATATCAATAGTGGAATCATTAATTGATTTAGATAAGTCGCTTTTTGTTTTTTTAAACGCTTTAGGATCTGATTTATTTGATTCTTTTTGGATGTTCGTTACTAATAAGAAATCATCAATTCCTCTTTATTTATTTTTAATTTATTATATCTATAAAAAACTATCAAATATTGAATTTATTAAATATTTAGTTTTGATAAGTGTACTAATTGTATTAACTGACCAAACAAGTAACTTGTTTAAAGATTTTTTTGAAAGATTAAGACCGTGTCATGATGAAACGATAAATGATTCTATTAGAATTGTTAAAGCGAGTTGTGGTGGATTATATGGATTTTTTTCGGCTCATGCTGCAAACTCTTTTGCTCTAGCTTCCTTTTTTTATTTTTCCTTAAAAAGATTTTCATTAAATTTTAAATATCTTTTTTTATGGGCAATTATAGTTTCATACAGTAGAATTTATATTGGAGTACATTTTCCAGCTGATGTCATATTTGGTTCATTTTTTGGAATTCTTTTGGGTTATCTATTTTCAAATGCTTTTTTTAAAACTAAATTATAATGTATAATAGATTACAATCATACAAAACACTTTTTTTAAGAATATCATTAGCATATGTTTTCTATTTTTTTGCAAGAGTGTTATTTTATTTTTATAACAGCAATATGATTATTATTGAAAGTGTTCAAGAGTTCTTTTATTTATGCTTTATTGGATTAACCTTTGATACTTCTGCTATTTTATATGCTAATGTCTTGTTTATTCTATTATCATTAATTCCATTCAAAAACTATACTAATGAAAAGTTTCAATATAGAATGATGATATTATATTTTTCAACTAATTTAATAGCTTATTCAACTAATTTTTTTGATTTTATTTATTATCGATTTTCACAAAGTAGATTAACTACTAGAGTTTTTGATATTCTTGAAAATGAAACAAATAAAACGGCATTAGCAGGATCTTTTATATATAACTATTGGCATGTTTTTATTTTCTTTTTTCTTTTAGTTTATGTTTGGATTTATCTTTATAAAAAAATTATAATCACCCATGTAAAACCTATTTATGATTTAAAATTTTATATTTTTTCTTCTTTATCCTCTCTGTTTATAGTTTTTATTTGTGTTATTGGTGTAAGAGGTGGGATAGGAAATGCTACGCGGCCTATAAATATGGTTGATGCTCATAGATTTGTTACAAAAGGCATTCATGCTGACTTTGTGTTAAACTCTCCATTTAGTTTCATAAGAACTTTTAATAAGAATTTTTTTAAAAAGAAAAATTTTATGGATCCTTTAAAAGTTAATCAAGTTTTAAACCCTATTAAAAAGGTCAATGATAGTATTTATTCTCAGCCGAATGTAATGATACTAGTTATGGAAAGTTTTGGTCGTGAATATATTGGTGCGTTTAATAAAAATAGAAATATCGAAAATTATGTAAGTTATACTCCTTTTTTAGATTCTCTTTCTAATAACAGTATGATTTTTACAAATGCTTTTGCTAATGGTCGACAATCAATTGAAGCATTACCATCAATTTTAGCCAGTGTACCATCATTTAAAATACCCTTTACTTCCTCACCATATGCTAATCAAGAGATTCAATCTTTAGTTTCAGTCTTTAATGAAAAGGGTTATACTACCTCGTTTTTTCACGGAGCTCCAAATGGTTCAATGGGATTTTTGGGATTATCAAATATTTTAGGGTTTAATAATTATTTTGGAAAAAATGAATTTAACGATAATTCCTTATATGACGGTTTCTGGGGAATTTGGGATGAACCATTTTTACAATATGTGAATAATACTACTAGTAAACTTAAAGAACCTTTTTTTTCCACTTATTTTAGTTTATCATCACATGAGCCATTCTATGTTCCAAAAGAATATGAAGGTGTTTTTCCAATGGGTGATGTTCAAATGCATCAAGTAATAGGTTATTCAGATAATGCATTAAGAAAGTTTTTTGAATCAGCTAAAAAAGAACCTTGGTTCGAAAATACTATATTTATAATTACAGCTGACCATACTAATCAGTTTTGGTATCCGTATTACTCTGCTCCAGTAAATAGATTTTCTATTCCTGTATTATTTTATCATCCTAACAATTCATTTAAAGGAGAAAATAATGTTTTAATGCAACAAATGGATATTTTTCCTTCGTTAATTGATTTATTAGGGTATGATAAATCTTTAAATACTTGGGGAAGAAGTGTTTTTTCAGACTTAGGCCAACCATTTTCGATTAATTACTCTGGAACTGTATATCATTTTTCAATGGATAAGTTTACATTAGTTTTTGATGGTAACGAAGTTATCGGAGTGTACGATATTGATGATTATTGGTTGGAAAATAATGTTATAAATGATAAAACTATTGATTTCACTAAAGAGGAAATATATTTAAAAGCTTTTATTCAAGATTATATGGATAGAATAATTGATAAAAAACTTAGTTATTTTAAAAGTTCTGAATAATCAATTTTAAATTTATTTATTCTTGGAGCTGAAACATTTAATATGTAAGGATTATAAGGGTTTTTTTTCTTATAATCCTGATGATATTTTTCAGCCAAGTAGAATTCTTTAAATTTCACTACTTCTGTTGTTATTTTATAATACGTTTTATTAAACAATAACTCTTTTATGGTGCTTTCAATTATTTCTTTTTCGTATAAATTCTCATAAAATGCAATAGATCTATATTGAGTGCCACGGTCGGGCCCTTGTTGATTTAAAGTAGAAGGATCGTGAGAACCAAAGAAAACTTTAACAAGGGTTTTAAATGTTATTTCATTTGGATTATAAATAACTTCAATGGCTTCAGCATGACCGGTATTTCCTGTCATTACTTGTCTATATGTAGGATTAATGGTTTTTCCACCTGAGTACCCAGAATTAACTTCTTTAACTCCCTTTAAATTTTCATAAATACTTTCAACACACCAGAAACACCCTGAAGCGAAATAAGCCTTTTTATATTTTTGATTAGCATCGTTTGAATAAATGTTAAATATCATTAACAGAGTTATAAAAGTAAATTTGTACATTCTATATGTTTTTTAAAATTAGGGTTATAAATCTATCCCAAGTTAATTCTTTCTTGAGCTTAATTATATTGTTTATAATAATATTACCATCACTTTTTAATGCAAAATTAATTTTTGAAGCCAGTTCATTGACTCCAATATTAAAAAGATACCCTGTTTCATTATCATTTATAACTTCATTAAGTCCGTCAATGTTTGAGGAAACAGCAGGTATTTCAAACTGAAGTGAAAGCGATGTAATACCACTTTGAGATGCGTTTTTATACGGAATTATAATTAGTTCAGATGAACTAAACCAATATTTTATTTTTTCATCGTCAACAAATGTATTTTTAATTATAATGCTTTTTGAAATATTTAGTTTTTCAATCAATTGATAATATTTTTTCATTGATATATAATTTTCACCAACAATCAATAGTTTTATGTTTGGATTTAGTTTTAGAACTTTTGGCATACTTTTAATAAGGGTATCTAAACCTTTATATTCTCTTATTAAACCAAAAAACAAAATATATTTATGTTTGGTATTTAAATTAAGTACTTTTTTTGAAACTATTTTATCTTCTTTAACCCCAAATTTTTTTGGCAAAGGATGAAATAGTTTCATGCCTTTTTTTTCTTTCGAAATTTTTTGAATTTGATTTAAGACGTTTTTTGAAAGCGTAAAGTATTTATCTAATCCTTTTATGTATAGTTTTAACAGTTCTTTTTCAAAGAATTTCTTTTCGTGTGAAATAACATTATGAATAATTCCGATTTTTTTAATATTGTTACTAACGAGTTTATTTATAAAATAGTATGATGGTGAAAGTAATCCAGTCCAGTACGTTGTAATTATTAAATCTGGTTTTAATTCTTTTATTTTTTTTATTACTCCAAACCAATTAATTGGATTTATGGTATTTAAGATTCGATGAGATTTTAAGTCTATATTACATGTTTTTTTTTGAAATTGTGTTTTTCCAGGAAATAAAAATTTTGGATATAAAAGTTTAAAATTTATTACTACTACATTATGCCCGTGTTTAATTAGTGATTCACATAGTTCTTTATTTGTATCAGAAATACCACCTCTGTATGGATAAAATGGTCCTATTACAACTATGTTCATTTTTTTAATTATTCATTGAAAATTACCCAATCACCTTTTTTTATGAAATTTTCAGCTACTTTGTATTTGATATTTTTTGTTTCTCCAGTCGTAACATTTTTTATTGTCACTTTTTCATTTCTACCAATTTTTTTTACTTCTCTAACCACTGTGTCTACATAGCTATTAGGTCTAGAAACATTTTCACCAGCTTTTCTGTTTTTTGATGCAATTTCATCACTATTTAGTACTTCTTCTTTAGAAATATTGAGTTTTTGTTGCCTTCTAACACGTCTATCCTCCCTAATATTTGACGGATCTTTTGACGGAAGTTCACCGTTAAATAAAAATAAAATTATGTCTTTGTTAACTTTTTCAATCATTGATCCAAATAATAAATAAGCCTCTTCCTTATAGATTACAAGTGGATCTTTTTGTTCATGAACAGCAAGTTGAACAGACTGCTTAAGTTCATCCATTTTTCTTAAATGGATTTTCCAAGCTTCATCAATTATTGCAAGTGAAATGTTTTTTTCAAAATCATTTACCAATGTTTTTCCCTCTGAATCATATGCATTTTTTAAATTTGAAACTACATTTAGTGTTTTGCTACCATCTGTAAATGGTACGACTATTCTTTCAAAATTATTTGATGAGCTTTCAAAAACATTTTTTATGACAGGGAATACTTTTGTCGCAGAGGAAATCATTTTTGAATTATAATATTCGAATGCTTTTTTGTAGGTCACTTGAAAAATTTCATCTTCGGCAGTTGATTTAAATTCTTCTTCATTATAATTTGAGTCCATGGAAAAGAACCTGGTAATATCGAATTCATAATCTTTATAGTTGTTAGTTGCTTTACTGTTACTTACAACTATCTCACATGTATCATAAATCATACTAGCTATATCTACCTTAAGTCTTTCACCTTGTAAACAATGTTTTCTTCTTTTGTAGATAATTTCTCTTTGCACATTCATTACATCATCGTACTCAAGAAGTCTTTTTCTAATTCCGAAATTATTTTCTTCAACTTTTTTTTGTGCTCTTTCTATAGTTTTAGTCATCATCGAGTGCTGAATAACTTCACCTTCTTCTAATCCCATTCTATCCATCATTTTAGCCACCCTGTCAGAACCGAACAGTCTCATTAAATTATCCTCCAATGAAACGTAAAATTGAGAACTACCTGGATCTCCTTGTCTTCCAGCTCTTCCTCTCAACTGTCTATCAACTCTTCTTGAGTCATGTCTTTCTGTTCCAATAATTGCTAAACCACCATTATCTTTTATTTGATCAGATATTTTTATATCGGTTCCTCTTCCAGCCATATTTGTAGCAATAGTTACTATTCCTGCATTACCAGCTTCAGACACTATATCTGCTTCTTTTTTGTGCAATTTTGCATTTAAAACATTGTGACTAATCTTTCTAATATTTAACATTCTCGCTAAAAGCTCTGATATTTCAACGGATGTAGTACCAATTAATACAGGCCTTCCTTGATTTGATATTTTGGTAACATCTTCAATAACTGCATTATATTTTTCTCTTTTTGTTTTATATATGAGATCATTTTGATCTTTTCTAGCAATTGGTTTGTTTGTAGGGATTTCAACAACATCTAACTTATAAATATCCCATAATTCTCCAGCTTCTGTAATAGCAGTTCCTGTCATTCCCGAAAGCTTGCCATACATTCTGAAATAATTTTGTAGAGTTATAGAAGCAAAAGTTTGAGTAGCATCTTCAATTTTTACATTTTCTTTTGCTTCAATTGCTTGATGAAGTCCGTCAGAATATCTTCTTCCATCCATAATTCTCCCAGTTTGTTCATCTACAATCTTAACTTTGTTATCCATTACTACATACTCAGTGTTTTTTTCAAAAAGAGTGTATGCTTTTAATAATTGATTAAGGGTATGAATTCGTTCGCTTTTAGTAGCAAAATCATTATAAACTTTTTCTTTCTCCTCAACTTCTTTAACTAAATCAAGCTTTTTACTTTCAATTTGAGTTAATTCAATTGAAAGATTAGGTAAAACAAAAAAATTGGAATCTTCATTTTTATTTGAAATAGTGTCTATCCCTTTATCAGTTAATTCAATTTGGTTGTTTTTTTCGTCAATAACAAAAAATAAGTCTAAATCAACTTTAGGCATTTCTCTGTTGTTATCTTGCATATAAAAATTCTCAGTTTTCTGAAGTAACTGTTTAATACCTTCTTGACTTAAGTATTTTATTAATGCGGAATTTTTTGGAAGACCCCTGTAAACCTGTAAAAGATGAAAGCCTCCATCTTCCTTGTTTCCATCGGAAATTAATTTTTTTGCTTTTGATAAAATTTGAGTTAATAACTCTTTTTGTTTTTTTACAATATCATAAATTCGAGGTTTTAATTCATCGAATTCATGAATATCTCCTTTAGGAACAGGACCTGAAATTATAAGCGGTGTTCTTGCATCATCAACAAGAACAGAATCAACCTCATCAACAATTGAATATGCATGTTTTCTTTGAACTAAATCTTTTGAAGAGTGAGCCATATTATCTCTCAAGTAATCAAATCCAAATTCATTATTAGTTCCATATGTAATATCTGCATTATATGCTTTTCTTCTTTCTTCAGAATTAGGAGAATGATAATCGATACAATCAATACTTAATCCGTGGAATTCAAAAATTGGTGCCATCCATGCACTGTCTCTTTTAGCTAAATAATCATTAACGGTAACCAAATGAACTCCGTTTCCAGTAAGCGCATTTAAATATACAGGTAGAGTGGCAACTAATGTTTTCCCTTCACCAGTTTGCATTTCAGCAATTTTTCCTCTGTGAAGAACAATACCGCCAATCAACTGAACATCATAGTGGACCATGTCCCATGTAACTTCTTTTCCAGCAGCATTCCATTTATTTGACCAAATAACACTATCTCCGTCTGTTTTAACATAAGTTTTCTCAGAAGATAATCTCAGATCAAATTCATTTGCTTTGACTTTAATTTCAGAATTTTCTTTAAATCTTTTTGCAGTTTCTTTTACAACAGCAAAAGCCTGTGGGAGAATTTGATTTAAAACTTCTTCAACTTTTTTATTTGACTCGTTATTAATTGTATCTATTTCAGTGTAATATTCATCTTTTTCATCAATGTTGATTGAAGATTGTATTTTAGAATTTAAACTTTCTATTTTTGTATTAAATGGACTTCTTGAATCTTTAATAATATTCTTAAAAAAGATTGTTTTGGATCTAAGTTCATCGTGTGTCAATGAAGAAAATTCTTTCTCAAATACTAATATTTGCTTTACAATTCCTTCAACCTCCTTTAAATCTTTTTTTGATTTACTTCCTACAAAAACATTTAATATAGAATTTATAAAGCTCATTATTATTTTTTTCTAATCAAATTTAAGTAAAAAAAAAGCCTCAAATGAGACTTTTAATAAAGTTTTTTATGGTTAATATTCATCCTCGTTCCAAAGATAGTCTTCATCAGTTGGATAATCTGGCCAAATCTCAAGTATTGATTCATAAGTTTCTTCTTCTTCTTCTTCAATTTCCTGTAGATTTTCTATTACTTCTAAAGGAGCACCAGTACGAATACAAAAATCAATTAATTCATCTTTGTTTGCAGGCCAAGGTGCATCTGTCAAATAGGTAGCTAGTTCAAGAGTCCAATACATATTTTTAAATTATAATATTTGCAAAAATAATTTTTTATCTGACTCTTACAACGTTTTATTAAGAAATTTAATTTTATTTTTTTTTGGCAAAATAAAATAAGAATATAATTGAAAAGAAAAATAGTGAAATTCTATATATAAAATCACCATACTTTGCATAAAAAGTCAGTTCATTCGATATAAATACAGTATTATTAATTATTCCTTTTTTTTCATAATCAATGCTTTCAATTACATCTCCTTTATCATTAATTACCGCAGAAATTCCAGTATTTGCACTTCTAACTATATATCTTCTTAGCTCAATTGACCTTAACTTAGAATAACTTAATAATTGTCTATGTCCGGGAGAATTACCCCACCATCCATCATTTGTTATTATTGCGATTAATTGTGCTCCATTTCTTACATACTCTGTCATAAATTCTCCATACATTGATTCATAACATATTACTGGTGCCACTAATACATTTGATTTAGTTTTAAATACTGCTCTATTTTGCTGAGTTGCTCTGGACATTACAGTTCCACCAAAATCAATAAGTAGATTTCCTAAAATTGGTTCTAAAATTGCTTTGTAAGGTAAATTTTCAACACCAACAACAAGTTTTGATTTATGATAAATTTGATCTGTATTTGAGTTAATAAAACTACTGTTATAAATATCAACCCAAATACTATCTCGAACGTAATTTGAACTTATTGATTTTTCTCTTGCTGAAGTGTAAATTTTATAAAATTGTATTCCACTAATAATTTCAGAATTTTTTTCATTAAGGTAGTTGTCTAAATTTTTATAAAATGGTGTATTAAAAAAATTATTTATTTGGTAACCCGGGCTTTCAGAAAAATATGTCTCAGGTGTAATTATTAATTTATTATTGAAAATATTATCTTCTGTATTCTTTTTGAATTCTTGTAATATTTCAAGGTTTGTCCTTCCGTATTTACTAGTATAGGGATCAATATTTGGTTGTACTATAGCTATGTCAAGCTCATTTCCTTTTTTTGTATCTAAATTATACATGTAAAGAGAAATTATAATTGGGAAAGAAACAAATAATAAACCAATTGATAATTTATTTAAATAATATTTTTTGATTAAATATTTGTTGAATGCTTTATAAAAAATAATATTTACAATTAAAATCCATAACGATCCGCCCAGTGTTCCTGTAAATTCAAACCATTGTACTAGTTTGTGCGATTCAGAAAAAACATTTCCTAAAATTAAAGATGGCCAGGAAAATTCCCAACTTAAATTAAATTTTTCAAAAACAATCCAAGAAGAGATAAAAAAAATAACTCCTAATTTGTGCCCTAGTTTTTTGGATATCAAACTGTAGGAGGTGAAAAATAATGCCATTAAAAAAGAGTAGAGACCTATTGCAAATAACATTCCAAAAACAGTAGAATTAATTAACCACCACGATGTAATTAAATTCCAAATAACAAAACTTAATAAACTGTAAAAAAAGATATGTAAAGAAGATTTGTCTCTTAATTCTTTTTCAATTAGTAGTAATGGCACAAAAGCTATAAAAATTAAAAAAACTAAACCTTTAACCGGCCAGGACAATCCAAAAAGCAATCCTGAAAATATGCTAAGTAATATATATTTTTTGGCCAAAATTAATTTTTTGTTTAAGTTTCACAAGTTAATAAAAACTCATTTCTAAATATATAAACTATTTGTTCTTTCAATATTATATAAAATCATTAATTTTATTGTGTGAAACTATTAAATTTTATTCCAAATTTATTAACTCTTTCAAATCTTTTTTTTGGTTGTATTGCTGTTGTATACGGAGTAGTGGGAGACTTTGAGAAATTAGCCTTATTTGTTTCTTTAGGTTTAATTTGTGATTTTTTTGATGGTTTTTTTGCTAGATTACTTAAGGTTGATTCTAAACTTGGTATTCAATTAGACTCATTGTCTGATTTAGTAACTTTTGGTATGACTTCATCAATAGTGATGCTTAATTTAATAGGGAATTCCTCATTTGTAATTGAAAACTCTTCTAGTTTTTTAGTTTCTCTTATACCTTATATAGCTTTTTTAATAACACTTTCTTCGTCATTTAGGTTAGCTAAATTTAATATCAGTGACATTAGTACTGATTTTAAGGGACTTCCAACTCCAGCCAATGCAATCTTTATTGTTTTTCTTCCAGAATTTATTGAATATTTTCAGTTAGAAACAATCTTTGAAAATATTTTTATTTTATTAGTAATAGTATGCTTATCATCATTTCTTTTAATTTCTAATCTAAATATGTTTTCATTAAAGATTAAAAATTTAAGATTTAATCAAAATAAAGCTTTGTATGTTTTGTTTTTTTCTTCAGTAATTCTTTTTGCTAGTATAGGTTTATCTTCTTTAACTATAATAATTACTATTTATATAATTTTGAATTTATTAAGAATTGTAGTCTAATTTTTTCTTTCTAAATTCAAAATTCTGACCTAGATATAATTTTCTAACCATTTCATCATGTGCTAAATCTTCTGGCTTTCCTGATTTTAGAATATTTCCTTCAAACATTAAATATGTTCTGTCTGTGATTGCTAAAGTTTCTTGAACGTTATGATCGGTAATTAAAATACCTATGTTTCTTTTTTTAAGGTGGGAAATGATTTTTTGAATATCCTCAACAGCTATAGGATCTACACCAGCAAAGGGTTCATCTAGTAAAACAAATTTTGGATCTGTAGCTAAAGCCCTTGCTATTTCAGTTCTTCTTCTTTCACCACCAGAAAGTAAATCTCCTCTACTTTTTCTTATTTTTTGTAAATTGAATTCATTCAATAAAGATTCCATTCTTGTAGATTGTTCTTCTTTTGAAAGCGATGTTAGTTCAAGAACTGCTTTTATATTGTCTTCAATTGATAATTTTCTAAATACAGAGGCTTCTTGAGCTAAATATCCAATTCCTTTTTGAGCTCTCATGTACATTGGCAATGTCGTAATTTCAGAATTGTCTAATGATATTTTACCTCCATCAGGCTTAATAAGACCTACAATCATATAAAAACTAGTTGTTTTTCCAGCACCGTTAGGACCTAGTAATCCAACTATTTCACCCTGATTGACCTCAATGGAAATGTCATTCACAACTTTTCTTCCTTTATACGACTTGAAAATACCTTGAGCTGTTAACTTCATTTTTTATTTTTCTCTTTTCTGATAACAAATTTAGAAATATAAATGCTAATCTGGTATAATATTATTATTGGAATAGCAACTATAATCTGACTAGCAATGTCAGGAGGAGTAATTACTGCGGATAAAGTTAAGACTATAATTAATGCAAATTTTCTATACTTCACCATTATTTCAGGTGTAATTACACCAATTTTAGTTAAAAAATAAACTATAATTGGTAATTCAAAAATAAGACCTGATGCTAACACAGAAGCCCTGACAAGCCCAACATAACTATCTAAATCAAAATCATTAAAAATTTCACTACTAACGCTATAGGATCCTAAAAAATTTATGGAAAGAGGGGTAACAATATAATATCCAAAAAGAACGCCTATAAAAAATAAAAAAGAGGAAATAACAATGAACCCTCTTGCATTACTTTTTTCATTTTCATATAAACCTGGACTTATGAAGCTCCAAAATTGATAAATTACATAGGGAAAGGACAAAATAAATCCAGCAGTAATTGACATCCATATATGTGCCGAAAACTGACCAGACATTGTTCTACTTTGAATTCTAAAAGGCATTTCATTGATACAAAAACTATCGTCTAGTCCTATTTTATTTGAAATACTACATAGCAATTCATATGTGAAAAAATCGATATTTTTTGGACCAAATAAAATTTTATCAAATATAAAATCTTTGGCAATAAATGCTATTGAGCCAGTTAATAAAATTGCTAATACAGATCTCAATAAATGCCATCTTAAGTCTTCTAGGTGATCTAAAAAAGACATTTCCTCAATTGAATTATTTTTCATAACAATCCTTCATTTATAATATTGTGTAAATGAATAATACCAGAATAAAAATCATTTTTAGTGACTATAATTTGTGTTATTTTATTTTTATTCATGATTGACAAAGCCTTTGTTGCTAATATTTTAGAGTCAATTATAAAAGGATTTTTTGACATTAAGTCTTTAGCTAATATATTTTTAAAATTAGATTCATTTGAAAAAACTCTTCTAATATCTCCGTCGGTAATTATACCAATTGGTTTGTTATTCTTGGTAACAACAGCTGCTCCTAACAGATTTTTTGAGATTACATCTATTATTGTTTTAAAATCGTCTAATTCTGATAACTGAGGTTTTAAATTTTTATTAATTATTTCATCAACTTTCAGGTAGAGTTTTTTACCCAAAACTCCTCCAGGATGATGTTTGGCAAAATCATTTTCATTGAACCCATTAATTTTGGATAAACAAATTGCTATAGCATCTCCAATAACTAGTTGTGCGGTTGTACTTGTAGTCGGCGCTAAATTATTTACACAAGCTTCTTTTTCTATGTAAGAGTTTAAAAAATAATCAGAGTTTTTGGCTAAATAAGACTTAGGTTCTGAGGTTATTGAGATAATACTTACTTTTCTTTGTTTTATAAATGGTACAAGATTTTTTATTTCTGGAGTATTACCACTTTTTGATAATAAAATAATTATATCATCATTTTGTACAATACCTAAATCACCATGAATTGCTTCAGCGGCATGCATGAAAATCGACGGAGTTCCTGTTGAATTTAATGTTGCAACAATTTTAGAACCTATAATTGCACTTTTTCCAATTCCACTTACAATCACTCTCCCTTTTGATGACTGAATTTTTTTTATTGCATTTTCAAAATCAAGTGTAAGAAATTTGTGCAAATTTAATATTGCATTTCCTTGATTTTCGAAACTTTCTTTAGCAATTTGTAAAATATTCTCTTCTGATTCCAATCTTGTTTTTTTAAATAAGGTTTAAATGTTATATTTAAGAAGCAAATGTACAAAATACCTGTCTACTTTATAAAATGTCTTTAAAAATTGACTTAAAAAAAGAATTAAAGTCCTTATTTGGTTTTTCTAAATTTAAGGGAAATCAAGAGCAAATAATTTCATCCTTAATTAAAGGGAACAATAATATGGTTATTATGCCTACAGGAGCCGGTAAATCTTTGTGCTTTCAATTACCAGCCTTGTTACTTGATGGAACAGCTTTAGTAGTTTCTCCTTTGATTGCTCTTATGAAAAATCAAGTTGATGTTGTTAGAGGGATATCTTCTTATGACGGAATTGCACATGTTTTAAATTCTTCATTAAATAATTCTGAAATTAATGAAGTTAAAAATGATGTATTGAGTAAAAAAACAAAATTATTATATGTAGCACCAGAATCATTAGCTAAACAAGAAAATATTGATTTTTTAAATCAGATTAATATTTCGTTTTTGGCAGTTGACGAAGCACATTGTATTTCAGAATGGGGTCATGACTTTAGACCTGAATACAGAAATTTAAAAACCATATTAAATAAAATTAATACTCAAATACCTATAATTGCTTTAACAGCTACAGCTACAGCCAAAGTACAAGACGATATTGTTAAAAATTTAGAGATTAAAGACGCTGAAGTTTTTAAGTCCTCATTTAATAGGCCAAATCTTTATTATGAAGTAAGACAGAAAACTGAAAACTTAAATAGAGATATTATTTCATTTGTAAAGCAAAGAGCAGGTAAATCAGGAATAATTTATTGCCTTTCTCGAAAAAATGTAAATGAACTTACACAATTTTTACAAGTAAATGACATTAACGCTTTACCATATCATGCTGGACTAGATTCAAAATCAAGAGCAAAAAATCAAGATATGTTTTTGATGGAAGAATGCGATGTAATTGTTGCTACAATAGCTTTTGGTATGGGAATTGACAAGCCAGATGTAAGGTTTGTAATTCATCACGATATTCCGAAAAGTTTAGAAAGTTATTACCAAGAAACAGGAAGAGCTGGTAGAGATGGAGGAGAAGGACATTGTTTAGCTTTTTACACACATAAAGATATTGAAAAATTAGAAAAATTCATGTCAGGAAAACCGATTGCAGAACAAGAACAAAGTTATTCTTTATTAGACGAAATTTCTGCTTATGCCGAAACTTCTATGTCTAGAAGAAAGTTTTTGTTGAATTATTTTGGAGAAAATTTTGATGAAATTAATGGTGAGGGAGCAATGATGGACGATAACATGAAAAATCCTAAACCTAAATTAAAAGTAAATAATGAAGTATTATTAGTTTTAGATTTAATTACAATTACAAAAGAACAGTACAAGACCAAAGATTTAGTAGCTTACCTAACTGGAAAAGAAAATAATTTATTAAGATCACATAATGTTGTTAATAACAAACTATTTGGATCAGGAAAAAATAATGATTCAGTTTTTTGGAATTCATTATTAAGACATTTGATAGTAAATAATCTTTTAAATAAAAATATTGAATCATATGGGGTATTAAAATTGAATGAGTTATCAAAAAAATATTTAAAAGATCCATATGATTTTTATATTTCAAAGAATCATGAATTTCATATCGAAGTTAATTCTAACTCAAACAAAAAAAATAGATCTTTAAATGACAAAGAACTTTTTAAAATTCTTATTTCGGAAAGAAAAAATATTGCAAAACTGAAAGGTATTCCCCCTTATGTTATTTTTCAAGAATCGTCAATTGAAGAAATGTCTTTTAAGTATCCAATTACAATTGAAGAGTTAAAAAATATTAACGGAGTTGGTGATGGTAAGGCCAGAAGGTTTGGAGCTACATTTATTAAAATTATTTCAAATTATGTAGATGAAAATCAAATTACTAGACCTGAAGATCTAATTATTAAAACTACAGGAACTAATTCATCTATAAAATTATTTATAATTCAAAGTATTGACAGGAAACTTCTTCCAATTGATATTGCAAATGCCAAAGGCTTGGATTTGGAGGAACTTATACAAGAACTTGAAAAAATAGTATTTTCAGGCACTAAACTTAACGTTGATTATATGGTTGATGATATTTTTGATGAAGATCAACAAGATGAATTATATGATTTCTTTATCGAATCTGAATCGGATGATATAAACATTGCAGTTGAAGAATTTGATAACGATTATGAAGAATCTGATTTACGATTATACAGATTAAAATTTATAAACGATATATCAAATTAATTTTTTAAAATATTTGTAACACTTTTATAAAGTTTAATTTATCTTGCGCCGTAATTAAATTTAAAAAAATGCAAGAAGGATTATACGCTCAAATCAAGACTAATAAAGGTGATATAATATTAATACTACATCATGATAAAGCACCTGGAACAGTTGCTAATTTTATTGGCCTTTCAGAGGGTAAAATAAAAAACTCTAAAAAACCAATTAATATTCCATACTATGATGGTTTGAAATTTCATAGGGTAATTCCTGATTTCATGATTCAAACCGGTTGTCCAAATGGTACTGGAACAGGAGATCCTGGGTATAAATTTGATGATGAATTCCATCCTGAACTTAGACATAATAAGCCAGGAATATTGTCTATGGCTAACTCTGGTGCGTCAACTAATGGGAGTCAGTTTTTTATAACCCATGTAGCAACAAACTGGTTAGATGATAAGCATACTGTTTTTGGTGAAGTGGTTGAGGGATTGAATATTGTTAATGAAATTCAACAAGATGACATAATAGAATCTATTACAATACTCAGAGAAGGGAATGATGCTAAAAAATGGAATTCCGTTGAGATATTTAATAATTTTATAGAAAAAAAAGAAATTCTCATTAAAGAAAGACAAATAAAAGAACAACAAATTATTGAAAATTTATCGAAAGGTTTTGAAGTAACCTCATCTGGTTTAAGGTATAAAATCTTAAACAAAGGGAATGGAGATTCTCCTATTAAAGGAGATAAGGTTAAAGTTCATTATAAAGGAATGTTAATTGACGAAACAGTTTTTGATTCCTCTTATAAAAGAAACCAACCTATTGAATTTAATGTTGGAATTGGTCAAGTAATTCCTGGCTGGGATGAAGGGATTATGTTATTAAAAAAAGGTGAAAAGGCAAAGTTTATTATTCCTTCAAACTTAGGTTATGGAGAAGCTGGGGCTGGAGGTGTTATCCCGCCAAATGCAACTTTAGTTTTTGAAGTTGAATTACTTTAGTTTATCCACTTAATATTACATCCAATACTGGGTTTTTGTATAGGATTAATTTCCTGTAAATTAATTAAAGAATTAAGTGCATTTCTTACATCTGTACCTGTTACTTCAATGTTATTTCCAGGTCTAGAATCGTCAAGTTGTCCTCTATAAACTAATTTATTAGAATTATTAAAAATAAAAAAGTCTGGTGTACAAGCAGCATCGTAATTTTTTGCAACTATTTGAGTTTCATCATATAAATATGGGAAAATAAATTTTTCTTTTGTCGCATTTTTTTTCATTTCAATTGGTGAATCTTCTGGATAATTAATAACATCGTTACTGGATATAGCAATAAATTTTATACCAGAGTTATGATAATCGTTAGCAATTTGAACTATTTGTTGGTTTATATGTTTGACAAATGGACAATGATTACAAATAAACATAACTAAAGTTCCTTTGCTTCCAAATAAATCATCTGATTTAACTATTAAATTAGATTTTACATCTAACAATTCAAATTTTGGAGCTTCAAAGCCTAATGGGATCATTGCTGAGGGTGTTCTTGCCATATTTTACTTTTTTTTTCAAATTTAAATCTATTTTGTATAAATTGCACATAATTCAATATAGATATGCAAGAATTTATTTATTTTTTTGAAAACATTTCATCATTACAAAGATCATTAATTCTTGTGGGAGGAATAACTTTTTTTTGGTCTATTGAGTCCTTAATTCCATTGTTTAAATTTAATTATTCAAAATTAAAACATGCTCTTCCTAACTTGTTTTTTACTTTGACAACTGTATTAGTAAATTTTTCTCTTGCATTTATTCTTTTATTAGTTTCTGACTGGGTCTCAATTAACGGCTTTGGTTTATTAAATTATCAAAATTTAGTACCATTACCGGCCTACCTTATTCTGGGAGTTATTTTTCTTGATCTTATAGGAGCATATCTTCCTCACTATGTTCAACACAAAGTAAAGTTTTTATGGAAAATTCATTTGGTTCATCATTCAGATCATAAAGTTGATACAACAACTGCAAATAGACACCATCCTTTTGAAAGTATAATCAGATATGTTTTTACTTTATTTGCTGTTGCAATTTTAGGCGCTAACATGGGATTAGTTTTTTTATATCAATCTCTTTCTGTTATTCTATCTCAATTTAATCATGCAAATATTGATATAAATCCTAATGTAGATAAATTTTTAAGTTATATAATTGTAACTCCAAACATGCATAAAATTCATCATCATTATAAGTTACCCTATACAGATTCTAATTATGGAAATATTTTTTCTTTTTGGGACAGACTATTTGGAACCTTCAGTTTTTTAAATCCTTCGAAAATAATTTATGGTGTTGATACGTACTTTAACGAAAAAGAAAATCAAAGTATTACGAGTTTATTGTATAGACCTTTTGAAAAGCATAAATCACCCTCCAATTAATTTTTCTACATAATATCTGAGAAGAATATTGCATTCATTAAAAGTTTATTAGTGCCAAACCAAAAACCTCTAAAATTAGTGTTATCTGAAAAAACATTGATATTACCTTTCTTTATTTTGATATTAACAAACGGTCTACTATTCTTCATAGACTTGAGATTCTCCTCTGAAATATAACCACTTATAAGAGTGTTTGAGTTAGTGTACTTAATAGGATTATTAAAACTTAGAGAATCATTTTCAATAAAAATATTGGTGTTTCTAAAAACAGATAAGTTATTTTTATAAAAACCATAGTTAATTGGATGACTTAAATCTAGTGAAGTATTGAAAATTGCTCCGCTGGTAAGTTGAGCTCCGTAAAATTTACTTTTGTTTATGAAATTTATATTATTTGCTTTTGGCTTATTTTTCTTGAGATTAACAGATATAAATTTATTTTTATTTAACCAACTAATAGCATTTCTAAACCCTATTAAATTCCCACCGTTTTCTATCCAATTTTTTAAATTTTCAAGAGTTTTTTTACTATAATTATGGGATCCATTAACAAAAATGATTGTACTGTATTTTTCTAAATCTATTCTAGTTAAAGTGTTAGATTTAATTTTAGTTACAGGAATTTTATATTTAGTATCAAGTAAGTGCCAAATTTCTCCAGCATCATAACTTGATATTCCATCACCAACCACAAGACCAATTTTTGGTTTTGTGATATTTTTAAAACTATTACTTCCTAAATCAATACCCTCAGTTTTGCTAGTATTCACTCCAAAAAATTTAATTCCAGACAAATTAGTAATTTTCTCTAGAATTTTATTTATTTCTTCTATGCTTTTATTCTGGTTTTTAAGCGGAATTAATATCGTGCCATAGTCAAATTTTTTGTTATCAATTTCAAATTTTTGAGTAGCTACTTTTAATCTTAAATTATTTTTTAATAATTCATAAAGAGCCAATGGAGTATAGTAATCATCCCAAGAAAAAAGATAAGCGTATTTACTTTTTGAAAGAATTTTACCTTTTGGTTTTTTTAAATAAAGTTTTTCTGTTTTTTCCTTTAAAATCAAATCAGCATATTCTAAATCAAATGAATGTAAAAATGACCAAGCAGAAACATCATAAAACAAACTGTCTTTAAATTTGGTTCTATTATCTAGCATTGCACTAATTAATCTGGAACTTCTTTGATTTTTTGGAATCAATAATGAGTTTTCTTTCTTAAATTCAATGCCGTTAACAATTCGATTATTATTTAATTTTTTTATTTCAATTTTATGTTTTTTTAATATTTCATAAAAGTGAAACAGCTTTGATTTATCTTTTTTGTCACCAACAACAATATATTTATTTTTGTTTTTATTTGCGATTTTCATTGAATTAATAAAAAATTCATATTGATAATCAAGCAAATTGTTCTTTAGTTCAAATGATGCATTCAAAGTAGATAATGAGGTTGTGAGTTGATTTTTAATTGTAAAAGGGAAAGATATTTCTCCGTTAATACTTTCTTGTAAATGCCCTCGTGAACTGCCTTGTTCAAATAATATTCCAATACTACCATTAATATCAGGAAATGTAGATCCTTTTCCATAATAAAAATCATCATAATCTTCTTCACTGTAAAATAACGATCCAATTTCACTTAATTGTTTTTCATGATATTGACCAATTTTAGCAGTTAAATATTGATTTTTTTTTGGAGTCAAAGGATTTACTCTTGATGGAATTCCAGGTTGGTAGAAAAAAGTTGAATTAGTTCCCATTTCATGATGATCAGTTAAAACATTAGGATACCAGTTATGAAATGTTTCTATTCGAACATTTGACTCGGGTAATTGTACCGGTAACCAATCTCTGTTCATATCAAACCAATAATGATTAGTTCTTCCTTTCGGCCAATTTTCATCAAATTCTCTGTCATTACTGTCCGGATTTAAATTGATACTTTTATTTGAATTTGCCCAATGTGAAAACCTTTGAAGTCCATCGGGATTAAAAGAGGGGTCAAGTAAAATTATAGAGTTGTTCAATTGATTAATTAGTTTAGGATTGTTAGATGCAGCTAAATAATAAGCATATAATAAAGCTGCATTACTTCCACTAGGCTCATTGCCATGAATTGAGTATCCTTGATAAATTATTATTGGTCTATTATAAGATTGTTTTTTATTCGAACCATTTGTATATGAAAGGTGATTTTTTCTAATTTCATCTAATTTGTTCAGATTTTTTTCGGAGGACACTGTTAACAATAGTAGTGGTCTTCCTTCATACGTGTATCCTCTATTTTCAATTAAAATTCTAGAAGATGAATTTGCAAGAGCATACATGTATTGAACCAATCTATCGTGGCTAACGTGAGATGATCCAACCTCACCTTTACCTAATAAAAATGAATTTGGTTTTGGAATTTCTGGATTAAAATATTGTATTTCATCTCCAAAATAATAAGAAAGATCGTGTTTGTCTTGAGAAAAAATATTTATACTTATAAAAAAAAGTAAGTAAAATATTTTCTTCATTGATTTTTAATTTTAAATATCATCAAAATCTACATCAGTAAAGCTTTCTTTTCCTTCCTTTTCATTTGGTTGATTTTCAGCTTTATTAGATTCAGAGAAATCTTCTTTTTTGAAATCTTTTTGATGAATTTCACTAATAACTTCTAAACCCTTTTCATCTAAAATATATTTAGTCATTTCGTTTAAAAGATCAGAAAAACCTTGAAAATCTTCTTTGTAAAGATAAATTTTATGTTTTTTAAAATAGAAGGATCCATCTTCATTGGTAAATTTTTTACTTTCAGAAATAGTTAAATAGTAATCTCCCGCTTTTGTGGATCTTACATCAAAAAAATAAGTTCTTCTTCCCGCTCTTAATATTTTTGAATAGATATCATCAGCTGCATTATATTTTTTTTCTTCCATTTTATATATTATTTAAATCAAAAATGAATAAAAAAAATAAACTCACCAAATATTAATTAAGATCTTTTTCTTTGGATTGTTTAGAGTAAGTATCAAAATATGTTTTCTTTTCTTTCATAAGTTCAGTATGAGTACCGAAACTTTCTAAATTTCCATTATTAATTACTAATATTTTATCGCAATTTTTTGATGTTGATATTCGATGTGTAGAAATAAAGACAGTTATGTTTTTTGTTGTATTACTGATATTGCTAATTATTTTTTCTTCTGTTTGAGTGTCAACTGCGGAAAGACTATCGTCTAGAATTAGAATTTTAGGTTTTTTAATTATAGCTCTGGCTATAGCTAGCCTCTGTTTTTGTCCACCGGAAAGATTTACACCTCTTTCACCTAACAAAGTGTTATACTTATCTTTGAATAATTCAATGTCTTTTGTTAAGCCTGCTATTTTAACACTTTCTTTTATCTCTTGGGATGAAGCATCTTTCTTTCCGAATTTTAAATTGTTCTCAATTGTTTCTGAAAACAAAAATGTCGATTGAGGAACATATCCAATAGAATTTCTTAAAACATTTAAGCTAATATCACTTAATTTATTTAGGCCAATAGAAATACTTCCCTTGTCAGGTTCATAAATTCTGGAGATTAGCTCTAAAATTGTAGTTTTTCCTGAACCAACATCACCCATAATTGCGATACTTTCTCCCTTTTTGATAGTAAAAGATATTTTATTCAATGCATTTATATTAGTTTCTTTATATCTGTAAGAAACATTTTTGAACGATATATCACCGTCAACTATTAGATTAGAGTTTTTATTATCAATTATTTTATTAGGAACATTTAAAAACTCATTGATTCTTTTTTGAGATGCTTCTGCTTGTTGGATTATAGAGGTAACCCATCCTACAGTTGCAACCGGCCAGGTCAACATATTTACATAAATTATAAATTCTGCTAAAACACCTAATTCTATTTTATTATCCATGTACTGATTTCCACCAATATAAATAACTAATATGTTGCTTATCCCTATGAGTAAAATCATAAGCGGAAAAAACCAAGATTGAATTTTTACTAAAGACATGTTTTTATCCTTACTATCACTTGCTAATTTTTCTAGGTTTTGATTTGTATAATCTTCAATAGTATAAGTTTTTATTATCTTAATCCCGCTGAAAGCCTCTTGAGTAAAAGTTGTTAATTTTGATAAATATTCTTGTACTATTTTACTTCTTACATTAATGATTTTACTTATTTTATAAATAATAATTGAAAGGATTGGTAGAGGCGTTAAAGTGTACATCGTAAGTTTAGGTGCAACACTAAACATGTAAGAAACTACTATTATAAATAATGTTACTGTATTTATTGTGTACATAATAGCTGGACCTACATACATTCGAACCTTGCTTACATCTTCACTTATCCTATTCATTAAATCTCCAGTTCTATTATTTTTGTAAAAATCGAAATCAAGATTTTGATATTTATTATAAATAATGTTTTTTAAATCAAATTCAATATATCTTGAGACGTTTATTATCATTTGTCGCATAATGAATGTAAATAAACCTGCAATGACAGCTGAGCCAATAATTAATAAAATATTTATGATTAATCTTTCCTTCAAAACGTCAAGATCGATTGAGGATGAAATAATATAATTTTCAATCAAAGTTATTGAGTTTCCGACAAGGTTTGGAGCAATTAAAGCAAATATCCTTGCGGTTACAGTTATAAAAAAACCAATGATTAGTTTAATTCTGTATTTGTATAAAAATTTATTTAGAAATTTTAATTCTCTCATTATTAATTGAATTCAAATATACATCAATGTTCATTTAATTCTTTATAATCTTTAGCTTGATTTTTGAAAAAATAAAACTAGTTTTGCTCAAAATACTTAAAGTTCTTTTAAATGTTAAACAGACGTCAATTAAGAATAAAAGCTTTGGAAAGTGTTTATGCATTTGATAAGTCTTTAGATAAGAATATTGATTTTCAAATTAGTTATTTTTTAAAATCAAATAAAAATTTTTTTAAGCTGTACATTACCTGTTTCTCTTTAATTAAGGAATTACATGTTTTTGCTAAGGAATTACATTTAAAAAATAAAAAAAAATATATTAGTAAAGACTCCGATCTATCTCTTGATAAATTTTGTAATAATTTAGTATTAGAACGAATAAGTAATAACGAATTTTTAATAAATAAAATTAGGGAGTTGTCTGTTGATTATTGGGAAACTAGATCAGAACTAATTTCTTCAATTTGGAACGATATTATTGAAAGCGATATTTCTATTAAGTATCTTAAAGACGAAAAGAATAACTTTGATTTAGATAAGCTTTATCTAACTAATTTATTTAGAAAAGTAATAGCTTCTAATAAAAAATTATATGATTTTTTTGAAGACACAGAAATATCATGGATTAATGATTTACCACTTGTTAATTCTTTAGTTTTGAGTTCAATTAAAAACAGCAAAAAATCTTCAATATCTCTTTCATTAATGACGGATATTTATAAGAACGATGAAGATGCTGAATTTGGTGTTAAATTACTTAAATCAGTTATAAATAATAAAGAGATTTTACAAGAACACATATCCAAAATTACTCTTAACTGGGATAACGATAGAATAGCGCAAATAGACTTAATATTACTGCAAATGTGTTTGGCTGAGTTTTTGTTTTTTAAGTCAATTCCAATAAAAGCGTCAATAAACGAATATTTAGAAATTGCTAAAGAGTATTCTAGTAAAAAAAGTAACATATTTATTAATGGAATATTAGACAAATTATCTAAAGATCTTACCAAAAATGGAACTTTAAAAAAGAATAAAAGAGGTTTGCAATAATTTACTATTTTTGAATATATAATAATATAAAGAACATGAAATTTAATAAACACACAATAACATCAATTACAACTTCATTTTTAATTGCTTTTTCTTTATCATTTTCTCTAACGTCATGTGATAATGACCCATCTAAAAAGATTAAAAAAGAGAACGTAATGTCTACTAAAGATAGATTAGATAATGCTACTGATTTCCCTGAGATTAAATTTGAAAAAGTAAGTCATGATTTTGGTGAAATTCAAGAAGGAGTTTTAGCTGAAACAGTTTTTACTTTCACTAATGTTGGAAAATCTGATTTAATCATTTCTAATGCTTCTGGAAGTTGTGGATGTACTGTCCCTGATTATCCAAAAGACACACCTATAAAACCTGGAGAGGGGGGTTCGATTAATGTTAAATTTGATTCTTCAAACAGACCAGGTCTACAAAGGAAAGCTGTAACTTTAATTACCAATACAGCTAAAGGCAAACAAATTCTTAATATAAAATCAATAGTAATCCCTAAATCTTAAAAAAATGGATTTGACAAGTTTGTTATTATTTATGGGAGCACTTTTTTTTCTAATGATTGTTGGTCCCATGAGGAAACAGAAAAAAGAAAAAAATTTTTTAACCCAATTAAAAAGAGGAGACAGGGTTATTACTAAAAGTGGTTTACATGGTAAAATTATAGAAATTGTTGACGGAAATGAATCCTGTGTTTTAGAGACTATGGCTGGTAAAATTAGATACGAAGTTTCTGCAATTTCTTTTGAAATGAGTGCTAAATTGAATGCTAAGTCTGCAAAAAAATAATTTCTTTATTAATTGATATATAAATCAATAATTCGACCAATACTCTTTCGCTTTGATGCGGAGAAAATCCATGATTTTATATTTCTGAGTCTGAAGTTATTGAGTTACATTCCTTTAGTTTTTTACTTCTTAAAAAAATACTTTAATGTAAGTCATCCTATTTTAAGAACTAAACTTTTTGGTATTGATTTTCCCAACCCTGTTGGTTTAGCTGCTGGTTTAGATAAGAATGCTAAATTAATTAGTCAGTTTTCAAGTTTAGGCTTTGGTTTTATTGAAATAGGAACAGTTACTCCAAAATCTCAATCTGGTAATCCCAAAAAAAGACTTTTTAGATTGTTAAGTGATCAAGGCATCATTAACAGAATGGGATTTAATAATGATGGTGTTGAACTAATAGCATCTAGGCTTAAGAAAAAAGGGAACATTATTGTTGGTGGAAATATTGGTAAAAATAAAATTACGCCCATTAACAATGCTGTTTCGGATTATTTGATTTCATTTGACTATTTATTTGATCTTGTGGATTATTTTGCAATCAATGTAAGTTCTCCCAACACTGAAAACTTAAGAGATTTACAGAACAAAGACAATCTCATTTATTTATTAAGTTCAATTCAAAAAAATAATCAATCAAGAAAAAAACCAAAACCAATATTATTAAAAATAGCACCTGATTTATCAAATGACCAGCTATTAATTATTATTGACGTTGTCACTAAGACTTCAATTGACGGTATAATAGCTACTAATACTACTGTAAGGAGAGACAATTTAAAATCTTCTAAAAACATTACGAATGAATCTGGTGGCTTAAGTGGAGCTCCGTTAACAAATAGATCAACTGAAGTAATAAGATTTCTACATAAATCCAGTAATGGTAAAATTCCAATTATTGGAGTAGGTGGTATTATGAATCCAAATGATGCAATTGAAAAAATTAAAGCAGGTGCATCTCTTGTTCAGCTATACTCTGGCTTTGTTTATAGTGGACCTAGTCTAGTTAGGCAAATAAACAATACAATACTAGATTTCAGATTAAATCAATAGTCATTTTTTTTTATATTTAGCTTAAAATCAAGATTTTGAAAAAAATTGAAAATTACATTGCCAAAAATATTAATGAGTACAATGCTTTGTACTCTAAAAGTATAAGTCATCCTGAAGATTTTTGGAGCGAAATTGCATCGACTTTTGATTGGAGAAATAAGTGGACAAAAACTTTAGAATATGATTTTAATAAACCAGAGTTCAAGTGGTTTTTAAATGGAAAGTTAAATATTACCGAAAACTGTTTAGATAGACATTTAAAAGTTCATCCAAACAAAACTGCAATTTTATTTGAACCAAATGATCCCAACGAATCAACTCAAAAAATATCTTACAAAGAGCTCCATCGTAGGGTTTGTATTTTTGCAAATGTATTAAAAAGCAAAAGTGTTAAAAAGGGTGACAGGGTTTGTATTTACATGCCTATGGTTCCTGAACTAACTATTGCGGTTCTAGCTTGTGCTAGAATTGGAGCAGTGCATTCAGTTGTTTTTGCTGGATTTTCAGCAACTGCTTTAGCGGCTAGAATTAAAGATTCTGAATGTAAAGTTTTGCTAACAGCAGATGGAAGTTTTAGAGGCTCTAAAGAAATAGATTTAAAAACCATAGTTGACGAAGCATTACTTGAATGTAGTTCCATTAAATCTACAATTGTTTTAAAAAGAATTGGAAGTGATATTCAAATGAATGTTAATGAGTCTTGGTGGCATGATGAAATAAAAAATGTTTCATCTGATTGTATCGCTGAAGAAATGGATTCAGAGGATATGTTGTTCATATTGTATACATCCGGTTCAACAGGAAAGCCAAAAGGAATGGTTCATTCATGTGGTGGATATATGATTTACTCCTCATACACTTTTTTAAATGTTTTTCAGTACAAAGCAAATGATATTTATTGGTGTACAGCTGATATTGGTTGGATTACAGGACATAGTTATATAGTTTACGGACCATTACTTTCAGGTGCAACATCTGTTATGTTTGAAGGAGTACCGTCTTATCCAGATTATTCAAGATTTTGGAACATAGTTGAAAAACATAAAATAACTCACTTTTACACTGCACCAACAGCCATTAGGGCATTGGCAAAACATTCCGTTTCTTTAGTTGAAAGTAATGATCTTTCTTCACTCAAGGTCCTAGGAACTGTTGGAGAACCAATTAACGAAGAGGCATGGAATTGGTATGATAAAAACATAGGTAAATCAAAATGTCCAATTGTAGATACTTGGTGGCAAACTGAAACTGGTGGAATAATGCTTTCTTCTCTTGCTGGAGTTACAAAAGATAAACCAACATTTGCAACTAAGCCAATGATAGGAATTCAACCCGTTTTATTAGATAAAGATGGTAATGAAATTATAGAAAAAGAAAAAGAAGGAATTTTAGCTATAAAATTTCCGTGGCCTTCAATTGCAAGAACTATTTACGGAAATCATGAGAGGTATAAAAATGTATATTTTACAGCTTACCCGGGTTACTACTTTCCTGGTGATGGAGCCTTAACAGATGATGAGGGTAATATTAGGATAACAGGAAGAGTAGATGATGTAGTTATTGTTTCAGGACATAATTTAGGAACAGCACCAATTGAAGATGCAATTAACCTTCATGAAAATGTTGTTGAGAGTGCTGTTGTTGGTTTTCCTCACGAAATAAAAGGAAATGCGTTAAGAGCTTTCGTTATACTGTTAAATGAAGATTTGGATATCGATATGGAAAAAGAGATTAAAAATTTAATTTCAAAAACTATAGGTCCTATTGCAAAACCAGATATTATTCAAGTAGTTCCAGGTCTTCCAAAAACAAGGAGTGGTAAAATTATGAGAAGGATTCTAAGAAAAATAGCTGGAGGTGAAAAAAATAATTTTGGAGACATTTCTACATTGCTAAACCCAGAAATTGTTGAAAAAATTGTGAAAAAGTCCTAATGTGATTTATTCAAAATAATTAAAATTTTCACCCTCCTTTATTGTAAGTAAAGTTTCATAAATCAGTTTAATTACATTTTCTACATCATTTTTTTGTACCATTTCTACAGTGGTATGCATGTATCTTAGAGGAAGAGATATTAGTGCTGATGCTACTCCACCATTACTGTAAGCAAATGCATCTGTGTCAGTCCCTGTACTTCTTGACGAGGCGTGTCTTTGAAAAGGAATTTTATTTTTCTCAGCTGTTTCTATGATTCTTTCTCTCAATTTGTTTTGAATAGCAGGAGCATAAGAAATGACTGGTCCAGCTCCCATAATGTTATCACCCTGAGATTTTTTATTTATCATTGGAGTTGAGGTATCGTGGCACACATCAGTCACTATAGCTATATTAGGTTTGATTCTTTGGGTAATCATTTCTGCACCTCTCAATCCAATTTCTTCTTGAACTGAGTTAGTTATGTAAAGTCCAAAAGGTAATTTCTTTTTATTTTCATAAAGTAGTCTTGCAACCTCTGCGATCATAAAACCTCCAGCTCTATTGTCAATTGCTCTACAAACAAATTTATTTTTATTTAAAACATGAAATTTATCAGGGTAAGTTATTACACATCCCACGTGAACTCCCATTTTTTCAACTTCTTTTTTATCTTTCGCACCTATATCAATGAAAATTGTATCCATAGTTGGTTGCTCTTCTTTTCCTGGTTTTCTTGTATGAATAGCTGGCCAACCAAAAACACCTTTAACGATACCTTTTTTGGTATGAATATCTACCCATTTGGATGGGGCAACTTGATGATCACTTCCTCCATTTCTAATTACATATATAAGACCGTTTTCTGTTATGTAATTGACATACCATGATATTTCGTCAGAATGTCCTTCGATAACTACCTTGAATTCTGCTTCTGGATTAATAACCCCAACTGCAGTACCATATGTATCAGTAATAAATTCATCTACGTAAGGCTTTAAATAATTCATCCAAATTTTTTGACCTTCCCACTCATAGCCAGTTGGAGAGGGGTTGTTTAAGTAGGTTTCAAGAAATTTTAAAGATTTACTATTAAGAATTTTTTTATCTGACATTTGAAATATTTTGAATCAAAAATACATAATTACTTAAATATATTGGTGTAATTTTAAAAAATGAAAAATTTAATTTTTTTTCTTTCATTAATTATGGTAACGACTTCTTATTCGCAAGTTGATAATGTTGATGCTTTGATATTAGTGGAAGGAGATTCAATTCCTTATAAGTCTATTGATTTGGAAGGGATAACTATTTTTCCAAAATTAGAATTTAATAATTACGAAGATAAGTTAAGGTATTATACCATAAAGAGGAAAACCTTAAAAGTATATCCTTATGCAATAGTAGCTTCTGAAAGATTGAGTAAATTAAACGAGAGATTGAAATTGATTAATACAAGAGCAGGTAAAAAAAAATATACTAGGTTAGTTGAGAAATATATTGAAAAAGAATTATCGGCTCAATTAAAAAAGTTAACAAGAACGGAAGGTCAAATATTAATTAAATTAATATATCGTGAAACTGGCGAAACAGTTTATGATTTAGTTAAGAAATTAAGAAATAGTCTTAGAGCGTTCTCTTACAACTCGTTAGCTAAACTTTTTGATATTTCTATTAAAACTGGATACGATCCTGTTCAAGATGATGAAGACGCGATTATTGAAGATGTTTTAAAAAGAGCTTATGGTAATAAGACCATACAATTAGAGTTAAATCCAACAAAAAAATAATTTTTTATCATTTATTTATATGATAAGAATTGATGTTATTGATAAATATTTTAATTTTTTATAATTAAAGTTTGTGGGATTAAAAAAGCAGTGTATATTTGCACTCGCATTACGGAAGATGTAGTGTTAAAGTTCATTGAAAATATTGAGATAGACAGCGTAACAATTATGTTTACATAATTAACGAATTAAGTAAGACCATTTTGAGTACAATTCCATTCAGATTCAAGTTGTTAAAATTATTTAAAGTTTTACAATGAAGAGTTTGATCCTGGCTCAGGATGAACGCTAGCGGCAGGCCTAATACATGCAAGTCGAACGGTAACATTGGTGCTTGCACCAGATGACGAGTGGCGCACGGGTGCGTAACGCGTATGCAATCTACCTTTTACTAGAGTATAGCCCAGAGAAATTTGGATTAATCCTCTATAATATCTTTTAATTTCATGATTTTAAGATTAAAGTTTTAACGGTAAAAGATGAGCATGCGTCCTATTAGTTTGTAGGTGAGGTAACGGCTCACCTAGACTACGATAGGTAGGGGCCCTGAGAGGGGGATCCCCCACACTGGTACTGAGACACGGACCAGACTCCTACGGGAGGCAGCAGTGAGGAATATTGGGCAATGGAGGCAACTCTGACCCAGCCATGCCGCGTGCAGGAAGACTGCCCTATGGGTTGTAAACTGCTTTTATACAGGAAGAAACACTAGTACGTGTACTAGCTTGACGGTACTGTAAGAATAAGGACCGGCTAACTCCGTGCCAGCAGCCGCGGTAATACGGAGGGTCCGAGCGTTATCCGGAATCATTGGGTTTAAAGGGTCCGCAGGCGGTCAATTAAGTCAGAGGTGAAATCCCATAGCTTAACTATGGAACTGCCTTTGATACTGGTTGACTTGAGTCATATGGAAGTAGATAGAATGTGTAGTGTAGCGGTGAAATGCATAGATATTACACAGAATACCGATTGCGAAGGCAGTCTACTACGTATGTACTGACGCTGAGGGACGAAAGCGTGGGGAGCGAACAGGATTAGATACCCTGGTAGTCCACGCCGTAAACGATGGATACTAGTTGTTGGGCATTAGCTCAGTGACTAAGCGAAAGTGATAAGTATCCCACCTGGGGAGTACGGTCGCAAGACTGAAACTCAAAGGAATTGACGGGGGCCCGCACAAGCGGTGGAGNNAATTCGATGATACGCGAGGAACCTTACCAGGGCTTAAATGTAGTCTGACAGCTTTAGAGATAGAGTTTTCTTCGGACAGATTACAAGGTGCTGCATGGTTGTCGTCAGCTCGTGCCGTGAGGTGTCAGGTTAAGTCCTATAACGAGCGCAACCCCTGTTGTTAGTTGCCAGCGAGTNNAGGTGGGGATGACGTCAAATCATCACGGCCCTTACGTCCTGGGCCACACACGTGCTACAATGGCCGGTACAGAGAGCAGCCACTACGCGAGTAGGAGCGAATCTTCAAAACCGGTCTCAGTTCGGATCGGAGTCTGCAACTCGACTCCGTGAAGCTGGAATCGCTAGTAATCGGATATCAGCCATGATCCGGTGAATACGTTCCCGGGCCTTGTACACACCGCCCGTCAAGCCATGGAAGCTGGGGGTACCTGAAGTCGGTGACCATTTAGGAGCCGCCTAGGGTAAAACTAGTGACTGGGGCTAAGTCGTAACAAGGTAGCCGTACCGGAAGGTGCGGCTGGAATACCTCCTTTCTGGAGAGATTCATGACAAATTTTTACGTACATAATACGTTGTGATTAATTTTCATTGGTTTGGTCTTCATTTTTTTATTAAATGGAGAGAAGCAATTCCTACAGAAGATGTTTTATTAGTGATAAAATGTATTCTGATTGGACAAAAGCTACCGGATATTGGATGATGGATGCTGGATTAATTGTGGATGAGAGACTATTTTCAACATTCACCCATTCACTATTCACCATTACAAGATAGTCCCGTAGCTCAGTTGGTTAGAGCACTACACTGATAATGTAGGGGTCCGCAGTTCAAATCTGCGCGGGACTACATTTTTATGGGGGATTAGCTCAGTTGGCTAGAGCGCTAGATTTGCATTCTAGAGGTCAAGGGTTCGACTCCCTTATTCTCCACCATTGGATAATATGATTTAACATTTTTTTTTAAAAGGTGTTTTTTTGTTTTGTCCTTTAAAGAGTTCATTGACATATTGAGAGAAAGTAAGAATTACATATTTTGCTGGTGCGAGAGCACCTGTAATAAATAGGTTAAGAAAGTTACTAAGAGCGTACGGCGGATGCCTAGGCTCTCAGAGGCGATGAAGGACGTGATAAGCTGCGATAAGCTTCGGTGAGGTGCAAATAACCTTTAACCCGGAGATTTCCGAATGGGGCAACCCGGTATGTTGAAGACATATCATCCAGCAATGGAAGCGAACCCGGTGAACTGAAACATCTAAGTAACCGGAGGAAGAGAAAACAAAAGTGATTCCGTAAGTAGTGGCGAGCGAACACGGAATAGCCCAAACCAAAGATGTTACGGCATCTTTGGGGTTGTAGGACCAAGACATGGGACTTTAAATTAATAGTGGAACATAACTGGAAAGTTAGATCATAGAAGGTGATAATCCTGTACACGAAATTGATTTAGAGCCCTATTGGTATCCTGAGTAGGACGGGGCCGGTGAAACCCTGTCTGAATCCGGCAGCACCATCTGCCAAGGCTAAATACTCCTGAGAGACCGATAGTGAACAAGTACCGTGAGGGAAAGGTGAAAAGTACTCCGAACAGGAGGGTGAAATAGAACCTGAAACCGTGCGCTTACAAGCGGTCGGAGCCAATTTATTGGTGACGGCGTGCCTTTTGCATAATGAGCCTACGAGTTACTCCTCTCTGGCAAGATTAATACTGACAACAGTAGTAGTCGAAGCGAAAGCGAGTCTGAATAGGGCGACATTAGTCAGAGGGGGTAGACGCGAAACTTGGTGATCTACCCATGGCCAGGTTGAAGTTGCGGTAACACGCAATGGAGGACCGAACCAGTAGACGTTGAAAAGTCTTTGGATGAGCTGTGGGTAGGGGTGAAAGGCCAATCAAACCAAGAGATAGCTCGTACTCCCCGAAATGCTTTTAGGAGCAGCGTTGAGTTAGAGTGTCATAGAGGTAGAGCTACTGATAGGGCTAGGGGGCTTCACCGCCTACCAACCCCTGACAAACTCCGAATGCTATGACATGTTTCTCAGCAGTGAGGGCATGGGTGCTAAGGTCCATGTCCGAGAGGGAAAGAACCCAGATTACCAGCTAAGGTCCCTAAATATGTGTTAAGTTGAACTAACGAGGTCTGACTGCAAAGACAGCTAGGATGTTGGCTTGGAAGCAGCCATTCATTTAAAGAGTGCGTAACAGCTCACTAGTCGAGCGGTCGGGCATGGATGATAATCGGGCATTAAACACATTACCGAAGCTGTAAACTTCGTATTTATACGAATTGGTAGGGGAGCATTCCAGTAACGCTGAAGTTGTATCGTAAGGTATGATGGAGTTTCTGGAAAAGCAAATGTAGGCATAAGTAACGATAATGCGGGTGAGAAACCCGCACACCGAAAGACTAAGGTTTCCTGATCAACGCTAATCGGATCAGGGTTAGTCGGGTCCTAAGGCGAACCCGAAAGGGGTAGTCGATGGATAACTGGTTAATATTCCAGTACCGGCTTATACTGCGATGGGGTGACGGAGAAGTGAAAGGTCCGCGTACTGACGGAATAGTACGTTGAACACTGAAGGTATATGATGTGTAGGCAAATCCGCACGTCATGCTGAAGGTGGATAGTACCACAAGCCCTCGGGTGAGTGGATAGCGATCCTAATCATGCTTCCAAGAAAAACCTCTAAGCATCAGGTATAAGCTGCCCGTACCGTAAACCGACACAGGTAGTCGAGGAGAGAATCCAAAGGTGCTCGAGTGATTCATGGCTAAGGAACTAGGCAAAATAACCCCGTAACTTCGGGAGAAGGGGAGCCATCTTCGGATGGCCGCAGAGAAATGACCCAGGCGACTGTTTATCAAAAACACATGGCTTTGCTAAATTTAAAGATGATGTATAAGGCCTGACACCTGCCCGGTGCCGGAAGGTTAAGAGGAGGGGTTATTCTGATTTATCAGAAGAAGCTCTTAATTGAAGCCCCGGTAAACGGCGGCCGTAACTATAACGGTCCTAAGG
>ENA-UZWZ01004853-UZWZ01004853.1-metagenome-genome-assembly--contig:-Day-4-25m-contig-4853_pt1 | contig 41953 bp, 77 predicted proteins | sample MGYA00260346_ERZ794906 | MGnify/ENA metagenome assembly ERZ794906 | reverse complement strand
ATTTTTTCTATAAACATAATTGCCCTCGTTTGTTAATTGTTATATACATTATAGCACCAAAATATTTGGATGTCAACCTTTTTCTGCATTATTTTTGAATTATTTTAACTTAATATAACAGCAAGTAATCCGCCTAACAAAATTCCAAAAAATAAGTAAGTAAATAATTTCATTTTATTTGCCCTTTATTATACTTTATTAATAAAATATGTAAAATAAATTGTTTTTAATGCCTGCATTTTGTTAGCTGTTTCCTGCAAATTATTACTATTTTCCATCTGTGCCGTTGCACGTTTTAAAAAGTAATATGTAATTTTGTTTAACATAATGCCCCCTCGCGTATTAATTAATTGTTATATACATTATAGCATCCGCTATCCGTTTTGTCAACCTCTTTTTTTAAGTATTTTAGGATAGTTGTATTTTAGGATAATTTTGCTGGCACAAGTGTTGCAATAAAGCAACACTTTTTTTGTGCTTGTAAGTGCTTGTTAAAACACTACTTGCTCCTCCATATCACTTGCTAAACTGCAAACTTCTTCATCATCAAACTTATATTTTACACTAAAATCGTAAAGCTCTCTCACACATTGTAAAAATTGCAAGTTGTTTACATTCGCATCTAACGCCTCCATAAATGCATCCGTAGTATCATCTCCTTCTTCACCATAATATTTGCTTAAATTTTTATCTATATATATTGCATCCGCTACACTATAAGCATCACTCATAATGCCGCTGTCACATTTATAATGTGCTACTCCTTGCAATAACGTCGTACTATAATCTCCTTCTATGTTTGTATACTTGTTAACTATAGTTTGTAACTCCGCTTTTTCGTTAGCGTTAATTGTATTAATTGCATAGTAACGTTCGTTTGTATATTTGCAAGTAATTAATTTTTTTAACATAGTAACTCCTTTTTTTTATTATTATTGCTTAATTGTTATATACATTGTAGCATAAATTTATTACTTTGTAAACCCACATTTTATACATATTTTTTTATTTGCTTTCCCATAGCTGTAAAATTTACAAGTATGCTTTATTAATTTAAAATCCCACGCTTGTAAGTGCTTGTTAAAAAAGTATTTTATTTGCATTTTGTACTCCGTTTTTGTTATTATTGCTTAATTGTTATAAGCATTATAGCATCCAAAATCCAAAATTGCAACCCAAAAAATGCATTATTCTAAAAATAAATTATGCCCCAAAATGCATTTTTCGGTTGACATTCTCTCCAAAATATGTTATAATATAATTACGCTCCCGATGGGCGAAGGTCCAGATGTTGTAAAAATACAACAGAAAAAAGATACGATTTTGGTTGACCTCTAAGACATCCTGTGTTATAATGTTTACATACACTGGAGCAAGAGACGGCGCTCACCAAAAAAAGAGTTAGAATAAGTCAATTCAGCCGCAGAAAAACTTCATTACTCAAAGGGTGGGCCGAACTCTGACCTGGGTCTCATGCCGCTAACCTCTTGAAATCATTGGACATTTTTCGGACGATGCCACGTGAACAAAAAAGACCTCATGTTCTCCCTTAACTTTGGTGAGCTAACCTCTTGTTATTACTAGAGAAAAATGTTATAATAATATAAAACGAAACAAAAATGAGAAAAATTAAATAGAAAAATTTCTCGTTTTTAAAATAAAATGAGAAAAATTAAATTAAAGAATATTAAATTTAAAAAAACAATAGCACAAGAAATTAAACAAAAAGAAAATGCTATTAAAATTCCGCTAAAAAACGAAGTTAAAAAATTATGGTGGAGCAAATACAATAGTGAAGATTTAAAAAATCCCAAAATTAAACAGTGAAGATCCTCACAGTGAGCTTATAGTAGTGAGCTTTCACATTGAGCCTAATGAGCTTATAGTAGTGGCCTTCCCTAGTGGCCTTAGTGAGCTTATAGTGAGGGGCCATGGTAGTGGCCATAGTGAGGGGCATAGTGAGGATGGTCAGCTGAGGCATCCCTATTACAGCTCTCCTCAGAACCATTAGCACTATCCCTATAGAGATCCCTCATGTATCACTCGAGGTTCTATGGTGTAAGTATTCCCAGGTTATCCACAGTTTTTCCACAGGTGGGGCCACCATTTTTGGTGTTTATTTGCCCATGGTGATCTCTATTTTGGGGTCTTTTGTGTGGATTTTTTACACTTTTTAATAGTAAGAAATTTTGGCAAGGTCGAGGTGGCGAGAGGCATAGTTTGAATACTCTCCCTAACACCCAACACCTTTGGGCGTGAAAACCTCATAATACCAATGCTCGTGCCATGAGTACCCAACCGATCTCTTCCATAACGAATAATGCCAAAGGTATTAGGATTCTGTCTAGGTCAGTCATTCTATCTTCCTCAAAATTCTAGGTTCTTAACAGCGGGGCCACCGGGTCAACCTGGTCAAGACCACTACAGCGGGGCCTAAGCATGAGTCTGTCTAATGCATCTAAGGCATTCTAAGACGCTTAGAGTGAAACGATAAGCTCTATGACGCAGTCGTAGACTATAAAGGGCTTATAGGGTTGACTAAGGTCTATGTAAAAGTTCTGGCGTGTGATAACGTCAATAGGTTAAGGTTCAATGGTATCTTCAGTGTTCTTATTGTCTTTGTCAACATCAGACTTAGAATCAGCGTCTTTAACCAGTCTAAGGTGTTTTATCTCACCGGGCAAAGCGGGAGCGTCCGTTTCTGTAGACTTCCAAGGATTCTGATCGACATTCTGCTTAAAGGTGACAGTAGGATTTCCATCTGCATCTACTCCCTCTTCTGTACGAATCTCTGTTCGAATGAGGCCAAACTTGGCACCTAGTTCACAGTTAATCTGTCGGAGTTCGTGTTCGGTTTCTTGGTCCACTTGAGCGTCGGCGAACATTTCCATAAAATTCATCGTCGCTACAAGGAGTTCTTTGGTTTCTAGGTCGACTACATAAATCGAGTTTTTATTATCTTTCATGCTAGGGGTATCCTCTGCTCCTAGGAGTTAATAATCGAATAATTAGGGCGAGATCTTTGGTGAGTTGGCGTCTGCCTACGAACAAAAATCGCGACCGCTCTTGCTTCGCACTTATAGGTTATGTCTGAAAAATTTTGCTACCGTTGCCTCTTCGAGAGCATATCATCAAAGGATAAAGGTCCTGCCTGTGTTCTATTCTCAGGTCTATTATTGCTCTTCTGCTCTTGTCTCTTTTCTGGTGGTAATGAATGCTCTGGCCTATCGGTAATACCATGCTTCACACAATACAATGCCACATCTTCTTCCATAATATCTTGGGGCATATGACCATAACAAGTGACTGCTGGCCAAACTGCCGGGATTGCTGATACTTCTGGTAAAGGGCTATATCCTGACTTGATTCTGCTTTGATTAGGATCAATTTGGGGAATTTTTCCGTTCTGTTTCCTTAAATCATATTTAAGGCCGATGCCTATAGCATAATCCATTGCCTCGTTAAACTGAGCGAAGGATTCTTCATGTACCTTTTCGCCTTGTCCAAAGTTAGGATCATCCCATTTCACTATCCATTGCTTCTGTACGAGAGCAGGATCAACACCTGGTCTACGAACGGCTTTTAATTTACTATTCCATAATTGAGTCAAATACGCCATAATATTATTTATTTTTCTCGGGCTTAACCACTACATGATTTGGCCAAAAGGTATCTGCCCAACCCTGTATTAAGAAGTCCTTGTTCTTTTTAATGTATTGTTCCTTCGTGTAATTCACAGGCTTCTTTTCCCATAATAAAACTTCTTTTTGGTGTTCAATCCACTTTTGGTCTGTATAAAATGTCCAATAATGGTCTGTACCTTGTCTAAAATCATTTGGATCCTTTTCTTGATGCATGGGCTACTTCTCCGGTTTCGTCTTGTTCTAAAGTATTTATTGGATCATCTTCGAACGTCGTCCACGGTAATTCCCCATCTTGATAAGCACCATACCAGCCATCTTCGCTGTCATTCCACTCTGCAATCAATTGATCGTTATCCATCTTATGATAGCCTACAAATCCATCGCCTAATATATGGCATAGAGTATCGTGATCATTATAGTCTTTAATTGACTTTAGGATCATATAGGTGTCATATTGCATCATTCGTTCAGCCATGACATAATGAGTCAGCATAAGCCCTCGCATATCTTCATGGATCAAGTCGTCTTGTTTAGGATCTTGAAAGCCTATGTCATTAATATGAAGCTGAATCTTATCACTTTTATCAGTCCAATCATCTACTTTGACGTGAACATAATTGCCTTCAGCTTCTACAACCGTGCCACGAATAACGCCATTCGTGCAATCTAGTGTTCTAACCTTATCGCCCTCTACATATAAAGTCATTATATAATCTCCAATTCAGATTTCTTAAATTCTAATAGATCATCATCAGTTTCAGCATGGTCATCTATGATAACAACCATATTGCCATAGTCTTCAACAATCTCGCCCTCTACACCTGATTTAGTTCTTACTCTTTCGCCTACTGTCATTATATAATCTCCTTCTGAATGTTTTCCTCAATTTCTTCTTCATCTTCGTCGTATTGAGCCATCTCCTCACAGATGTTAAATTCTTCGTCTAGTTCTTTACCAAGCCCTTCAGTCCAAAACTTGTCGTCATGTTTATAATCGTGAACTTGGATGCCTTCGTCGTCTCCGTCTTCCCAACGGCCAGCGAAGTCCATACCTGGCTCATAATAGTATGCTTTTACTCTAAATCCTTGTCTTGAAAGCTCTTCGAAAATACCTTCGGGTGGGGACCAGGCTGTATCAAATGCCAGGGTCAATAAAGAACACTTGGTTCCGGTTTTGTGACTACATGATTTGGCTTCTAATGAATCAAGATCTTTGAGTTCGTTTGTATAGAATGAATCCTCACCATCGACATCCCATTTTGTTCCCCAATTATTAACTCTCCAATCATACCAATTACTCGCACCATCAATCACTGGTTGATTCGAGTCTTTTGGTGTCGGGGAAGTCGTTTCTTCTAATTGTTTTGGAAGTGGAAGAATTGTATTGAAAAAGCCCTCACCGTCTTTAATCGTCTTAGAAAATTCTTCAAGTTTCTTAGTTGGTCCTTTTATTTCTAATGTATTACTGCACCAATTTGGCATATTGCCCTCCTATTGCTTAATTGTTATATACATTATACCACATATATCTGAGAATGTCAACCTCTTATTTTAACTTCTCCACCGTGGCAAATCAACTCCTCGCTCTCTGGTTTCGGAACATTCTTGGTATTTCTGCTCAATAATGTCGTATCCATCTGGTGATATTCCAACGGCTTGATGTTTGGCACTTAATACACTATCAGCGATGGTGCAGAGAAAATCTACATCAACTTCTGCAAGGGTATCTGCGATCTGATTGATAAGTTCATCTGGACTAATTCTTGAGATTATGTTTTGGATTGCCATGTTGCCCCCTTTGTGTTAATTGTTATATACATTATACGATCTTTAGAAGTAGATTACAACCCCTAAGATTGTCAATAAATATCAGCATGGAATGGGTTCTGTATGGAATTGTAGGCTTTTTGATTTGGTACATTTTTACCAAAAAATGAATAATCTTAGTTGGCCTCCCCGGAAAGATTCGAACTTTCGACCTACGGATTAGAAGTCCGTTGCTCTATCCAGCTGAGCTACGGGGAGCTCAAACTGATTAATCTCTATCTACCCAAAGTATAAAAGAAAACCCTACAAAACACAATCCAGCATATTGCCAATAATTTAGATCAAGATCAAATGGATCTTGAAGATGAGCTCCGTAGAATATTAAAGTGATTCCTACGATGACGCTCATGATGAATAATAAAAGTTTCAACTATCCATCCTTTTCTTCCTTAGTGGCTTCGGGTTCGTAAACCGCTTCATCGATATCCCAAATATTATCAAAAGAAACGATGAATTCTTTTCCGCTCGCTTGATCTACAACTCTAACCTGCTTAGACTCCATGTCCCGAACTTTAATAAGACCAAAGCCTTCATAGTCGCCTGGACCTGCTAACGGTACATCAGATAGCCCATTTGGTCTACCAAATGTATCTAACATTGTCAAGACCTTAAATTTACAGGCAAATGCCTTACCAGGTACCACTTCGTCTATTTTTAACATTTACTTCTCCTCTTTCATTGCATAACAACCTGCCCAATAATCACAATCGACAAATTGAAATTTTGCTGTCTCAGACACTTTAGGGGCTTTCTTATCTGAAAGAGCATATCGATTCCCTTCAGAACAAATATCACTCGTTCCTGCTCCTACAATCTGACATTCTTCTTGAGATTGATGTGCCTCAAGAAACTCATATGGTCCATCATTAAACCATTGTGGTTGTGCCACATAACCTCCAAATACTATACTCATAATACCAACTAGCACCTGCATAATAACCTCCTAATGAATTGTATCATTAATATCAGGACAAAAATGCTCCTCCATGGCTAAGATATCTGTGATCTTGATTGCCGGGAATGCCTCTGCCAAAGTATCGCAGGCATCCCTAAATCCTGTGGCCACAATCTCGATTGAATCTGTTGCCGTTTGGAATATAAAAGTTCTCAACATTCTTTATCCTTTCGTCCATGGGGTATATCCCATTTTTCCTAAAGTTTGATCTACTGTGGCCATTTCATATGACCCGCTTTCGCTTGAATCTCTAATATCAAGCAGAGCATTAATCAGTTCGCATTCTCTTGTCATTCCACCAACTGATTCTGTGAAAAATTGATTGTTCGTTTTCTTTGGATCTGAACGTCTGGCTGTTAAAACATCATCAACATTATACATTATCATGATTGCCCTCCTCGGTGTAAAGTTCAGAACTCAATTGATTATGATGAAGCATATCTTCGTTCGATACATAGAAATCTGTATCACGATCATAATACTTGCCTTCCTTAGGATCATAATACAAAACCTTACCACTATTCATTACGAACGGTCCTTCAAGTCCTTTTATGTCGGTGTACCGTTTACGATCGATCGGAGGTAGAGTATAATATCCCATTTTATTGTTCTCCTAAGATTTCGTAGTTGACTCTGGATGGTAGGGTTTCTAAAAACTTCTTCAACTCTAGTTGAGTAAAGAGTTGGCCCAAAATTTTGAAGTTCTTGTAATTGGTGAGCTTAATAACTTTGAAACATTTTCCTGCCTCTTTGGTTTTTGAAGACCAATGAGTATTCGTTGCGTCCCTGATTACGATCTTGGATGTCATATGCATCACTCCTCGTTTAAGTGTTCCTAATTGTTATATACATTATAGCACCTAAAATTTAGCAGGTCAACCTTATTTTTTCTTCTTTTTTGCCCATTTATTTACGACTGCTGGAGTTCCATAATATTCAGACCCTGTAATCCCTGATGGTATTTTTTGGATCACTCCGCCTTTGTCAAAGAATTCTTTCATCATTCGATCATGCTCAATTTCATTTTCTGATCGATTATCGATTTCATTTTTTTCGTTGTTTGCCTTAATCATATAGCCTCCGTTGGTTGTTGGTTAATATATTGCCCGTCCAGGGTATTACCTGGCACTGGACGAGCACAATTATCGCCAGGCCTGTTCAAAAGTCTCCCGGGGCAACCTGTGCCACTCGTAAGCCTTCATCTCTCCACATTTGAACGACCGAACTTCTGTCGTCAAACACCATTTTAGGATTATAGCCTTTTCGTCTCATGGCTCCTAGCATCTCTTTCTTAAGAACCACATCAGATCTAAAATCTTTGTCGCTTCTCATGAACAAATCAATAAAGACTAATCCTTCAGCCATTAATTGTTTCAGGGTGATTGCTCTTTGGCTCTTGTTTCGCCCGCTGGCTATAATAATGCTATGACCAGCTTTCTGTAGAGCAATAGCGATTTGAAATACTTCTTTAATTGGGGTGTCGTTCGGAGTCTCGTCCCTAAAACTATTCCAGTCTTTAGGTCGTTGCTCAACGAACTTCTTTCGATGTGAAATGTCCATCAAAGTTCCATCTATGTCGAAAATGATGTCCATATTGCCCCTTTCTACTTTATTCTTTCCAAGGTTTAACTGATGGCTTGGTTTGGTCCTGGACAAATTCTGCACCTTGGTTAATTAGATCTTTAGCCGAGTCCATCAACGGATTTAATTGTGATGGGTCTTGGTAAAGATATAAACCTAATGCACCAATTGCCATAAAAAATATAGCCTTAATCATTAGCCTCCTCCTTTTTATAATCTTGGATTTGTAATTGCAAGCCTATCGAGTTTGACAAGCTCAACGCCATATGTGGCCATTTCCAAACAAGAGACTTAATAAATTCGTCCCTCTCGGTTAAGTCCATTCTAGCCAATTGTTCCACTATATCTATTTTCATATGCCTTTACTCCAATGCCTTATTATCTTATTATTATACGGTCTTATATCAAATAAGTCAACCTTTATTCTGCTCTTTGATACCAATTGAATTCAAAGACTTTACCAAAGCAACATGGTCATTATCGCCCTGTCTTTTGAATTTTTGAAAGGCTTCATGTCTGGCTTTTGGTAATTCACGTCTTTTGACTATCCGCTCAAACTTATGTCGGTTTGACTTTCTGTTCGGATCTTTGAATTTCCAATGCCCCATTATTTCCTTTTAATTAAAAGCTCACAGGGTCTTAAATTTTGATAAGTTTCCCTGACTCTGCGATTATAACTTTCTTCATCAAAGCAAAGATCCCTTACGACCTTTGCCCAAAAATTCTTAGCCCAATCGCTTAAATTAGGACGAGCCAGGACCGCCTTAACGGTCTCTGCTCGTTCGATCTGTTTCTGTTCGGAATAAGGACCCATTTACGCCTCTTCTCCAATGGCTAGTTTATGAACCAAAGTTCCTGAAACTTTCCATCTTGTTTGAGTTTTTGAATCTAAGACCACTAAGGTTTTTTGGTTTACCTTAACAACCTTACCGCTTACCTGTTGGCCTCTTCGACCTTCAAATCCAACAATGTCGCCTACCATAATAGTTCTAGTAGCCTGACGTGAAAGATGCTGACGTTTCAGTTTGACAGCTTCGATCACTTCGTTGAGTTGACCGTTGTCCATTTGGTAGATTAATTCGCTTGCCTTTGTGACTAGATTGTTCATATTATTGCCCTCCTTTAGGAACTATTGATTCAGATCTTGAAACTACCTGTGCCAAAGACTCAGTTAGTTGATGGAACGTCGATAGCTGATCGTGAAGATCAAAAGATCCTGACGCTTCATCTCTGTCCAAAGCATCAAGGACATTCACCTTAGCCTTTAGACTGTTCGTTAAGCACTCTAGTTGGGCTAGAGTTTCTAGCTTCATTTCGTTGTTGGTAAAATTATTTGCCATGTTTTTTGCCTCTCGTTTTATTGCCTTATTGTTATATACATTATACGGTCAAAGGCTCAAAAGGTCAACCCCTAAGATTGTCCAAAATACATAAAAATGGGCCTGATCTTGGATTTTCAAAGACTCCCCCTACTAAAAGGGCTCGAACTTAATCCCCCAGCTGACTCTAGGAGGTCAACCTTTGTCATAAGTCCATCTCAGGCTTCTGTCTTGCCATTTTGTTTATTTGAGCTATGCCCTGGAGAAACAAGCCGCAACGGCTGAAAACCTCTATGCTTCGGATGTCCTAGATCCTGGCATAGAATTCATTATCCCTTTTCTTTCGAACCTACCGAGTCGTTTGGAAAATCCGAATCGTGGAATTCTAAATCTCTACAATGCTCTGGTAAATCATATTGTGGTTTATCCCAGCATTCCATATAATATTCTTGATCAGGCTCAATAAAATCTTCTCTAGGAAGACAAGTGGCTTCGATACTAAACTGATATCCATTTATAGTCCAGTCTTCGTTTGGTATCTGCTTTTTCTCTAGCTCACAAGCGAAGACATTCTTCATAGGTATAGCCAATTCATTATAAGAATTTTGCGATGGAAGATGCCCACTATTATTCATCGACATCGAAATAATTAAAACAAATTCTCTTATCATGATTCTTCTACCTCTCCATTTAATTTTATGAGTTCTATCTCTCTTCTGTTCTTTCCAACCCTACGAAACTTGAGATATCCTCGGTGGCAAAGCATATCGACTGTATCACCAGACCCTTGTTTTCGGCCTGCACCTATTCCAAGATAATAACCACAGCCTACTAAAAGACCTCCTAAAGCCATTACCTTGATTAAAAGTATTAAGTCAATCATCATATTGTCACCACTCCTACTAACATTAGAAATATAATTGTACCGCCTACCGTTATTGATCCTAGCATTAAAGTATCAAAAATATTCCTAACTATCTTTTTTATTATTGTCATTTTTCCTTCTTGGTGTTTCATTGTTCCATTGTATCAGCATATAGGTCACCATACCTAAGCCAAATATTGTTAAAAGTAAACCTAGCAATCCGAATGGTGTCATACAAGCCTTAATAATATAACTACCTGAAGAATCAATATAGCGATCGGAATTATTGTTCTAATCAATTCCATTGTATGATTATATTCGTCTAGTTTTCTTTCAAATTTATTTCTTTTATTTTTTGCCATTCTTTCCTAATCTAAAAGGGTCATATAAGCCTTAGGCTCGTTATCAATAAACCAATCAATCCCTTTTTGCATCTTATCAAATTTACCTAGCATTTCTGCTCCCTTGATGCAATCATATACCGCAACCGCATCAGGTGGTAGAGTGACTTTCATTCCACTGAATGGATTTGTGATTTCTTCAGGATGATCTAATACTTCACATTCAAATGGAAGGGCTCTTTTATTTTTTACCATTATGCAACCTCCTTCAGTAATTCTTTCTTGGAAATCTTCTTGCCATTGTAGACATATGGTTTATCATACTCGCCTACATTAAGATTGATATAAAATGCGGTATGAAAATAGTCTGTCATCGCATCGCTCTTGTCAAACCATTCACGACCACCTTCAGCCAATGCTGGAGCCGTTTTAATTATTTTAAGAACTTCTTCAAAGAATGGTTGATGTTGACCGTAATTGCTTAGGTGATAAACATTTACCTGGGCATAATGATCGCCCGAACCATAATGGTCTCTATAAATGTCTGAAAAATCTATTGGCCCTGCTTTGATTGTGACGTGAACACTTGAATGGTGCTGTTTCTTGACGCCAAACTTCAATCCGGTATGTCCGAATCGCTTCTTAAGTTCGTTTCTTATTGCGGAAACTTCTTCTGTTTTGATATATGCCATTTTAGTTTGCCTCTCTGTTTGCCTTATTATTAAGTATATTATATGACCTTTTATCCTAAAGGTCAACCCCTAAGATTAACCAATATCAAAGCACCATTGGTCCCAGGGTTCTGTTTCTGTCGCCCTTAGAACTGATTTTGATACTGAATAATCTCTAAAATTAAAACCTTCTACAACCTTGTGAGCTTGAACAAAATTCACAATTGAATGCTGAATGGTATCTGCCACATCTTCACAAATATCATCACACCATAAAGTTCCAGATTGGAACCAAGGTTCAATATACTGATTATGTCGCTTGTGAACCATCTTCTTGATATGAGCAATACATTTTCTTTCAAATCCCATTATTTTGTCCTCACTATAAAAGCTGGTTTAGATGGATCTTTAATTATGTCTGGATTTGTCACTCTGCCCTTTAACAACCGGTGAATCAATTTGGCTTCACTTGATTTGATTCTTGGATCTTTTTTGATCTGTTTGTCGACCGCTTCTTTATTATACATATTAGCTCCCTGTCACAAGTTCTAGTTCACCGGCATCGTTCTTTTTGAAACCTTCAATATAGATATGGTGCAAGTCTTCTGACTGAATGATTGCTTTATTGGCCGCAATCCAAATATCGCCCCAGTTCTTACCTTTGACCTCTACCAATTCATTGTACGGTCCAAAGACATCGCATTTATGTCTAATGACAGCCTTGTCGCCGAATGGGTGTGGATTATCAAATTTGATTTCACCATACTCATCACCGTTATAGATTGACCATACCGTTTCTGCACCAAACGTCTTACCATATGTTGAATGGTAATCCATTTCTTCAAAAAACTTTTGATCTTCGTTTGACATAACATTTTCCATTTTTACATACTCCAATAAGTTTCTGACGCTGGTGAACAAGAAATTGGAGTATTGATGCTCTCCTTGTATTTCTTACCAGTCATCATATTAGTTCGCTCAACCATCTTCTCGATACTCGCATAATAATAAGTAGACTCTGCTACCGCGATATTTTTGAGCTTGGAACCGTTTTTAAGAAAATGTTTTTTGGATGCCCTTGTGATTGATGCTTTCGCCGCCGATTCGGTTTTGAAAGGTCCGTCTGTGATTGCTGAATTGTCTGTGTTATAAACTAGATATGCCATTTTGCCCTCCTTATTGCCTAATTGTTATATACATTATATGATCTTTTATCCTAAAGGTCAACCCCTAAGATGCCTTTTCCCACTCTTTAAATGTAATAATGGTTTCAAGTTTCTTAACCAACTCCTTACCGTATTTGGTAAAAAGGATTCCTTTATCCCACACCCAAGATTCGACATCTTGACTATGATAAAATTCTTCATCTTGGGTCAACCACCTTAGAGCTGTTTCTTCATCACCAGCACCAAGCCCAATGGTATCTTGAATAAGAGCCTTAAACTCTGCTTCTCGCTCTTGTTCAATCTGAGCTTCTTGTTCCATTGACTCAGAAACGGCCTTACTAATATAGTCAGCCTCGTCCTTCAGCTCTTGAAGGCTCATGCTATTAAAATCGTAATGACGGCCTTTTGTTCCGAAAGCGTCCTTATGGCCTTCGTATATATAAGTGGCCAACTCATCCCTCTCTAGGGCATCTAAGGTAGTGATACCTCTTTCAACCCAATAAGCCTCGTCCTCAGGATATAGTCCTGACCAACGGTTTTTTGGATCTTCAGCGATCCAAGCCTCTGTTTTAATGTTTCTGGATTTGATTTCTTTGATAAGATCTAACATATAATTGCCCTCTGTTTCCTTATTGTTATGTATATAATACACTCAATCGGTCAGAAGGTCAACCATTATTTTGCCAAAATATCATCTTTTTTTACCTAATAAAAATGAGTGGCCTCAGATCTTAATATGCGATACCTTGATCTTTGCCCCAATGAAATCCTTGTCTCTCTGCTTCTTTCAAAGCTGACTGGTCTTCGTTTGGAATAAAGATAAAATTCTGTCCGCATCGGATACATGGATCACCAGGAGTATCGCCCTTATCAATTTTCGCACCACCGTTGAGCCATTCATATGATGGACTATTGTTCAGTGAGCTGATAGTTCCACAGCCAGTGAAGGTTAATCCTATTAAAGCAATGAAGGTGATCTTAAGTAAAATCTTCATGGTTTCTACTCCTGGTTAGTTATAGGTTTTTATTCTGCTTCTTTATTAAATAGTGACTTGAACTTTATTACCGTATTACTCCATTGAGCTCTTGCTTCTTCTCTTTTGCCTTTTTGGAAGTAAATTGTTTCAGCCTTTTCATTAGCCCACCAAGTCTTAAGTTTAAGTCCAAAATCATTAACTGGATTAGCACTCGCCTTTGGTAGAAACATTAATAAAGTAATCAACATCAAAATCAAATATTTTGTTATTGTGTTTATCATACATTATATAATAAGGTCAACAGGAGCAGATGTCAACCACTATTGGTAAAATTAAATCGAGAGAGCTGGAAGACACAAACTCTTGTGGTGTCTCAGACCAAAAACCACAACCATTTCGTTAAGTCTTTGTCTTTATTGGCTTTCTTGTTCTTTTGGTGCAGATCCTTACAGCGGGGCCTTTTGGTTAAATTCATCTCCTGGGTAAAAACTTTGAGTTTCTAACCATTTCTCTGGAGTTGGCTTACAGGATTCTGTGTGGAAAAGTTTAGTCTGTAGATAAGTTTCATTAAGCTCTAAGGCTTCTAATACTCTAGAGCTGTAAACATATAGTGAGCTTATTTTTTGTAGTGAGCGAATTACTGTCAGTGAGGGATCGTTCAATGAGGATTTACAAGTTTGGATAGCAGTAACACCTGCGTACTTACTAAAATCTCTAGAAAACTTATCACCATGTAACCAAGTACAAGGAGTTAAGGGTTTAGATTGTATTTTAATATCGTCTGCATATGAGCCATGCATTTCTACTTTGGTAAAACCTAAATTAACTAATCTATCATATGTTCTACTACCTATGCAATAAACCCTTTCATTTAATAGTTCTACAATATCATGTTCATAATGTTTCATAGGATCATAATGGGTAAGCAACAAAGACTGTTTCCAAGCCTTACGATGCGGTACTGTAGAAGTCTTTAAACACGGTAGCCATTTAGAACCTTCAGGCATACTGCTAGGTTGGTTAATTTGCGTATATATTTGCATTCTAAAATATTTAGTTGACTTATCTTAGGTGAGGTGTTATAATAGAAACAATGCGAAACGTGAATTTTGGTATATTTGAAGAAGCTACAGCGGGGCCTACAATAAATACTTGTGTAGATAGTTCCAATGCTGTGTTCTACAGCAGACTCGAAAGGGGTAATCCAATGACACAAATGCGAAAATTAAACATCGGCCTAGAAATAGGACAGGTTATAGCAGTAGGTAAAAATGACGATTTAGCTAAGATAACAAAGATTGAATATCACCAAAAATCAGGTGAGGTAAGAATCAACACAACGAGAGGACCCCGAAAAGCATTATCGTTTAAATTGTGCGAAGAAGAATTTGCCAACAAGGCGGATAGATATAGATAAATATTATTATGAAAATTAAAGACATCGACGAGACCTTAATTGACGAAGCTCAAGCTACAGCAAAACTATGTAGATCTTCTAGACCAGATTCATCACTTGGTGCAAGTGCTTTATCAAGTTGCAAAGCTCAAGGATTAAGAACTAGAAGTGGTAGGAAGAGTCATAAGGTAGGCAAACATAGGGTCACAGTTGGTGGCAAAAAAATTAAAGGAAAAAAATATGGCGGACCCCTCCCTGACTGGAGTTGATATGGATACACGTTACAAAGGTAAACTCCTTGTAGCAACACCTGTACTAAACAATAACGTTGTTTTTCAACAAAGTGTTGTCTACATATATGATGAAAATCCCACGACAGGACAAGTATGTGGTGTTATTTTAAATAAGCCTAGTCAGTTTAAGATTAGTAGCTTAGGTTCGTTAAAAGATATACCGTTCGACCCGACACTTGAAATGACTTTTGTACATAAAGGTGGACCGGTTAGTGATACATCTATTGTTTTATTACATACTAATGAATGGGTAAGTGCTAATACATTAAATGCAAATAACAAATTAGCAATTACTAGCGACTTACTTATGATAGAGAAATTAGCATCAGGTAATGAGCCTAAAGGCTGGAGAATGTTCGCAGGCATGAGTGTCTGGACTAAAGAACAACTAAATGTTGAAGTCAATGATCAAAATGCATGGCTGATATGCGATCCTACTGACACTAGTGTCTTTGATTTTAATGAGGAAGAACAATGGCTGAAAGGCTTAGAGCTATGTTCACAACAAATGCTTTCTAACTACATCGACTAGTCATTTAATTACATTCTAAACATAATTATATACTAAATAATAATGCTATATTAGGAGGCATTATTATGTTTAAATCTATGTTAGATTATGATTACCGCAGAGCATTAGCATTTGCGTTTTGTATGTTCATAGCGATAGGATGTACACAAACATTAGCCGAAGGACAAACAGTTGATCCAGGATTAGAAGCAGAGCGAAACAAAACTGTTCCAGATACAGCACCAAAGGCTCCAACACCAGACGAGTTAGAGCCGTTAGTAAGTCAGATGGCAAAATGGCCAGCACTATATGATTGTGGTAAGACAGATCAAGTATTGGCAATTGTAACAGGTAAGTATGGTGAGCAACCTATGATAGTTGGCATGGGGGTTATACAAATTCCAAATGGTCAAATATTAAGAGCGCCAGTACTAGTATACTTTAATAAAGAAACGACGACGTTTAGTTTAGTATCGCATTTCGAAAATGCATACAGTTGTATAATGACATCGGGAGACGGCTTACAACCAGCTAGAGGATCAGCTAAACCGACGCAGAAACAACAGAATAAACCATTTAAACCAGGAACTTACGAATTTTCAGATAAACTTGACCTTAAGATTAATTTAATTCAGAATGATAATCTAGATTTTTTAGTTTTACGGTAACCTTCATAGTGAAGGTTACTCTTTAACCTTCACAATAAAGGAGTAGTATGTTTACCGAGTCTGAAATTAGATCGCAATTAGCCTTTTATACAGGCAAATGCATATATGAAAAGCAATGTGGCGCCGAACGTACATATATGCTTAAAACCCACCCATTACAATCATTTGATATTGATACAGAAACAAAAAACTATCATAAACCACAAGCTGAATCAGGTAGAATGGTACTATGGGATTTAGGTAAGAATAAATGGCGTGACTTAAGGCCTGAGGGTTTCCGATCAATTCGAACTGAATTTTCTTAAGGAGTAATGAGTGAAATTTTTTATTGATACAGCTAATATAGACAAAATTTTAGAACTAATTCCTACCGGTATGGTAGATGGAGTAACTACTAATCCTTCGCTTATATATAAGAATGGCGATGATATGGCTAAAACTATTAAGGGCATTTGTAATATACAGAATGGGCCTGTTAGTGCTGAAGTAACAGCAATAGATCATGCTCATATGGTTGAAGAAGGACAATACCTAGCAAGTTTGGCAGACAATGTTGTTGTTAAAGTTCCATTAACAGTTGATGGCTTAATTGCTTGTAAGACGTTAAGACATTTAGATATTAAAGTAAACGTTACATTATGTTTTAGTGTAGCCCAAGCCTTGTTAGCCGCAAAGGCTGGAGCAACTTATATCTCACCCTTTGTCGGACGCTTAGATGATATTGGGGAAGATGGTATGAATCTTATTGCTGATATTGTTAAGATGTATTGTGTACAAGGATTTAAAACTGAAGTGTTAGTAGCAAGTGTTAGAAGTGTAAAACATGTCGAACTAGCGGCTGTACTAGGTGCTCAAGTAGTAACGATACCGCCAGACGTTGTCTATAAGATGTATGAACATACATTAACTAAAAAAGGATTAGATAGCTTTATGGCAGACTGGGCAAGTACAGGGCAAACTATTTTGAAGTAGCCATACCAGCTAATGGATTTTCTAATGCTTTCTCAATCTTCTTATTAATATTTTCTTCGGTCTTCTCAAGTGATTCTTCTATCTCTGTTTGGACCGTTTTCATTTGAGCTTTAATATCTTTAACACTTGCATTGATATCAGCACGTAACTCTCTATCTAATAACTTTGTTTCTTTGTTTGAATCTTCAGTTAGGTCTGTTACATAATCTAGATCCTTTTTAAGATCTATTTTAATATCACGTGTATAATCTCTAGCAGTTATAACTGACTCTTGTATTTCTACTAGCTTTCCTTCAATTAATGCTATGCGTTTATCAAAGCCTGAAAGATCTGGAGCAACATATTTGTCAATCTTTGCTTCCATTTGTTGGTATCTATTAAAGAGTTCGAAGCCTCCCCATAAGCCACCCATAATAGTACCGATTAACGGTATAACTATTAATAGCTTACTACCACCTACTTTAATTCCTTTATACTCTATCTCTGCCATTTTGCCCTCCTTTATTTCTTATATTGTTCGTCTATCATTTCGTTCATTATTTTATCTGAAGCTAACTCATATAGTTGTGCCGCAGGATCTATTAACTGTGGCATGTCTTTATATACTTGTAAATCACTATACCAATTAGCTAAGTCTTCATTGTTTTTCTTTTGATATGCTTTAAATGAGTCTGTATCTGTCAAACTAGCCATAAGTGCTATCTTAGTTGATTCGTTAATAGCATTGTAAGTATCAGCCATAGCCATTAAAATCTTTCTAGCTATCTTCTGTTTAGCCTTATCAACTTGTTCTTTTATCTTTTCTTCTTTCGTCATCTTCTTAGCGACTTTAGTTTTGGACTTGGACTTTGATCCAGACTTATCAGTACTTTTCGAATCTCCATCCGGTTTGTCAGATGATGTCGTCTCTCCACTGTCTGCCACTTGCTCTTCCACATCACTACTGGACTCTTGTACTGTTTCTGTCTCATTGCTTTCTCCTTCACTACTCGCTGTTTCCGACTCTGTTTCCGTTTCTGTTGTNNTGTTGACTCTGTTGTTGATGCTGAACTTTCAGTAGTTTGTGGTGTTGCTTCTGCAACCTGCATTTCAGTTGTTGCTTCTGCAACTGCACTTTCAATTGCTCCACCTACTTGCGTTTCAACTTCGGCAACATTAACTACTTCGGTTGTTCCACCCGAGTCTGAACTAAAATCTAAACTTATATTTGCAACTTCATCAATAGTAACTACTCCTGTTTCTAAATTTGTAGCCGCCATTTCAACTGTAGCCGCACCAGCTGTTTCGTCTACTTCAACATTAAATTGTAAATTAACTCCTCCGCCGTTGTTACCAGCTACATTTACAGTAAAAGAATCTTGTGTAGGCGCAGTTGGTGGAGCAATTGTAGTTGTAGTATCTGTGCCTGGTTGTATAATTGGATTATAAACTAAAGTAGTTTGATTTTCTATCGTTTCTAAAGCAGAATTTACACTATTTACAATAGTCTGGTTAATTGTTTCTACTACTGATTCTAGTACATCATAAGTTAAAGTCATGTTAAAATTATCAATATCTGTGTCATAGCCATAGCCATCATAGTTAGGATCTACTCCAAGGAACGTTGCTATTATCTGTGAATTTGCACCATATGTATTAGTTCCAACATCTAAAGTTGTACTAAAAGTTTGATATGAATTAGTTAATGTCCAAGTATTACTTTCTTGTGTATTAGCACCTGTATCAGGATCATAAAGTTTTACTGTAATTGTAAATTGTGTATTACTTGGGCTAGAATCTTTACCTCGTGCAGTAGCAGTAGCACCAAATCCATAATTCATTTCCTGTTGAGTCATCCAATTATCCATGTCAGTTGTATATTGGTGTTGTCCTTCTGTTTTAATATGAAGGTCGTCATAAGCGGTTGTGTGTCGGCCGCACCCACTTGGATCTCTATAAAATCCACTTCCCTCACCATATAAACATTTTACTTTAGCATCAGCTGGACTAGTGACTCCTGAAAAATTAAGGTTTTGAGGATGAATTATATCACCTGTAGACTTATCTTCTTCAGTTACAGTAATAGTTGTTTGTGTTACTTGGTTAGTTGTAGTTACATTTTCGACAACTGATTCTGTAAATTTTGTTGTAGTAATGGTTTCTAAGTTATCACCAACTTGTGAAGTAGCAGTACCTGTAACTTCACTAGCAACAGAAACAGAGGTTACAGTTCCTCCTTGCGGGCCTGTGCCTCCAACTGTATATTGTTGATCGTATGCTAGACTATAAGAGGAAGAGCAACATAGCAAGACCACCAAGGCCAACGCCCCAAGTTTTCTTGTTATTGTTCCATTCTTTTTCAACGTTTTCAAGTTCATGTTCCTTCAACCATTTCTCATAATCGGGACGCTTCTCTGGATTCTCTGCCCATGCCTTCGCCGCATCAACTCCAATTTTGCCTTTGAATGGACAAGGAGTACCAGCCATTTCCATTGCATTAAAGACTCTTGCGTCTTGGCATAGTAGACTGACTGCCGCAACCTTCATACCCATACCATACAATGATCTAGATAACTTGAGTCTTTCACAGTTTAAATCTCTAATAGTAGTGCCGCCTGCAATACCAAAAATTTGTGTTTGTATAGCCGCACTTGTTCCCCTTGAACATACATCTTGATTGTTAATCATTACGTTTGGAGCCGAAGCCGTTGGAGGAGTTCTATCTACAGTAGTAGTTCCAGTAACAGTGGATGTTACTGTATTCTCGGCGTGCGCCGTTGCACTCATTAAAAAAATTGTTACCATGACAGTAACAATAAGTGTTGAAAACTTCTTCATGCCCTCTTGCTCCTGCATTTCCCAACCTGGTAGAGTTGTGCCCGATTAAACTTATTATTTTATATAATAGTATTTAGCAGACAGCCCTAGATCTCAGTAGATATCCATTGCAAGATACAATTAACTACTACTATAATTAATTATTTTAATGGGCAACCTGAACAAGTATGTTGGTCTAGAATTCTAAACATACTATGTTCGTGAGTGACAAAATAGTCAGTGTGAGGTCCAGCTCCAATTTTGCATGTTGTAAACATTAAGTGTCTAGATTCTTCATCTCTGTGTGTTCCACATGCTGGTGCTTGATTTTCAGCTACAATTGGGTGAGCAAAAACTACATCGGGAAATCCGTCATTATTAACATCATAATAGATTGTAATACTTCTAGGAACTTCGTTGACTTTCCAGTCTAAAACATACTCTAACGCAGGCTCTTTAATAAAAGGATTCTCACCAAACCATTCACCCCAGAATTGATTAGTTGTTCCTTTTTTAGGAACGTCCATTTGTTCATGTTCGGCCGTTCCGTCATCATGAGTACCTTCATGAGCTGTAGCTTTCGTTACTAGCCATGATGTTAAAAAGATTGAAAATAATATAAGAAGTCCTGCCATTACATGACGTTTAATTGTCATTGTAAACTCCTGTGGTTATACCGCTAAATTTTTAAAAGTGAATTAAGCTACCCTGTGTAGCTGTTCGTGATTAAGGCGATACTATCCACAATATATAGTATAGTGTATTTATCGCCTTAATAATTAAGATGTGACTACTTTAACCAAGCAATCTTTTGTCCTGCGTCTTTTCTTCTAGTATGTTCTTCAATAGAGCCTGGATATCTCCAACCCCATATAGCACAACATAACATTGCACCACCTGTCCACATAATTGCTTTTATGTTTCCTGTCGTAAACCACATTAAACATAAACTTGATGCCATTGTTATCAACATCAAATACTTTGCTTTTGTAGGGAATACTCTTTTAGAAGCCCAGTTAGTTAAAAAGGGTCCAAATAGTTTGTGGTTCATAATCCAGTTATGCATACGATCCGAACTTCGTGCAAAACAAAAAGCCGCTCCTACTGCCGGTGTTGACCAAGGTAACCCTGGTAGATATACACCAATAATTGCAATTACTAATAGGACACAACCTAAACTAAACCACAATGCCTTTTTTATATTAATCTTCATACAACTCCTTTTAGAGAAAAGCCTTTCTATGTGACTTTGTCTCTACTTTAACTAAAGCATCTACTAAATTGTCCATCATAGCATCTGTATGATGCGGAGTTGGAGCAAACCGTAAACGTTCAGTACCTACCTCTACTGTAGGATAGTTAATAGCCTGACAATAAATTCCAAAATCATTGATTAAGGCATCGCTCATTGCTTTACAGCGTTTTGCGTCTCCTACGAAAACTGGTACTATATGTGTTTCATTTTCAAAAATTTGTAAGCCATTCGCTCTTAATAGTTCCTTTAAATGGCCAGCACGTTCCTGATGCTGTACTCGTAGTTGATTGTTGTCCCGCAAATATTTTACACTTGCTAAAGCACCAGCACAAGTGACTGGTGATAAAGAAGTAGTAAAAATAAAACCTGAGGCGACCGAACGGATAGCGTCTAAGACAACTGCCTTCCCTGCTATATATCCACCCTGTACACCAAAGGCTTTACCTAACGTACCATTTAATATATCAACTCTGTCCTGTGATCCTTGCTTTGCTGACCAACCAGCACCTGTTTCACCATACAGGCCAACGGCGTGGACTTCATCAAGATATGTAACGGCATTATATTTTTCAGCTAAGTCGAGAATGTCATTTAATTTACTGACATATCCATCCATGCTATACACAGACTCAAAAACAACACAAGGTGTTCCTTTGACGTCTTTCAGTATACTTTCTAACTGCTCTAGATCATTGTGCTTAAAAATATGTTTCTTAGCACCACTGTTTCTGATTCCTTCAATTAATGAAGCGTGATTTTTACTATCACTTACAAATTCAATGTCGGGAATGATTCGTTTAAGAGCAATCAATGTCCATTCGTTGGCAACATAAGCTGAAGTATAAAGCAGAGCTGACTCTTTGCTATGCAGAGAAGCTAACTCATACTCTAATGCAACATGATAATGAGATGTTCCAGCAATATTTCGTGTGCCACCTGCACCCGCACCTGTCTGGTTAAGGGCAGTTTTCATGGCATCTAAAACAACTGGATGTTGTCCCATACCTAGGTAATCATTTGAACACCAATTTACAATATCCTTAATATTATATTTGCCATACCATATGGCGTTAGGATATTGTCCTCTGGTACGAAGAATATCGTTAAAGACACGGTAATTGCCGTTATCTTTAAGTTCTTGGATCTTCTCCTGAAATGGTGTTAGGTCTATCATTAGTCTGTGTATTTATGTGGGGTTTTTTAGGTGGACCTATATAATGAACGTGCGGAGCACCAAAAGAGCATCCTATAGGCGGCCAACTAACAATGTAACCAGCTTCACGCATTTCTCTATCACTTTGCGCCATCCAATCACCAAATTTGCTAAACCGATTTAAAATTTTTCTAAACATACTATTATATAGCAGAAAAGATTAACCCCCTGTAGGTACTATTGATTCTCTACAAGGGGCTCGCTATCTCAATACGTTTATTCGGGCTACGCCGCGATTGTTGTTAGGCACTAGACTACTATTATTTTTTATACATCATCATTATTGATAACAAAATAAATGGAAGTATCTCTAGTACGATCATAATTAGTTTTTCATGTTTGTCTTCCGCTAATAAAATGCAATATGCTTACTATGATTATAGTAACACAAGTAATTATGTAGGTCAAGCGAAAACCATACTAAAAGTGGTTTAAATTAGTGTTTTTTGGATCTGGATCTGCCCATGTAGTGTTCTGAAGGTTCGTAATTCCATCTTTTACCTTTATGTCCTCGAACTTCAGCATACCACATTCGCATTCTGCAAATTAGTCGTTTTACTTTGTATGCCATTTTTACCTTAAGTATAAATTGTTAAAAAATATGCTTAAGGAATAGCAATACCCTAGTCTTTTCCAGTGTCTGTATTGATTATATGGGTATTTATATAAAGTGTCAAAAAGGTTGACATAATAGATAGAATGTGATATAATACAGCTATTAAATCATACAGGGGGAGAATTTGGATTATTCGCAACACAAAATTTTAGTAGACGTAGATGGAGTATTGTTAGATTGGACAACATCTTTTGAGTCTTGGCTTAAAGAAACTCAAAATATATATGTTGAAGATACAACAGACGAAAACATATACGATCTATCACAACGGTATGGAATTAATAGACCACAAGTCAATGCTCTTATAGAACGTTTTAATTCTAGTGCATGGATAGGCTTTATTAAACCCTTCAGAGATTCTGTTGATGTACTTGCTAAATTTAAAGTACTAAACTATCACTTTGAAGCAATCACATCGTCACACACAGACCGCTGGGCCGCCGAGCTTAGACAACAAAACTTAGAACGTTGGTTCCCTGCAACTATTCGGCGTGTTCGCTGTTTAGAAACTCAAGCACCAAAAGATGATATTCTCAAAGAGTATCCAGCAGGCCTTTGGTGGGTTGAAGATAAACCAGAAAATTGTGAAGCTGGACTGCGGGCAGGACTGCGTCCAATTCTTATGACACACGATTTTAATGAGGATTATGAACACCCTGAAGTTGTAAGAGTAAACAACTGGGAAGAAATATATAATATTGTAACAAAAGTTTAACACAATCCTATTCAGATTATAACACAAATCTAACAAAACAAAATTAAATATTGTTCAACTTAAAAAGAAAAGGAAATTATTAATGAAAAGAAACATCCTCGCATTACTCATATTCACTGTAATACTTGTTATTAGTAGTGCGTGTGCTTCAGAAAAATCAAATAGGGCTCACAGAACAATTAACCAACTACTAACCCCAGACAAACTTAATATGCAAATTCACGTTAACCCTGATATTAGAAATGATAATAGAGATGATACCGAAATTCAACAAGTTAGAATGGGCCTTGACTGGGATTTATAAAATTAGAATAAGGAATAAAATATGGAATTAACTTATATGATCGTAGGATTTATTCTTGCGGCATACTCGGTTGTTGCTAATGATAGTGTACAAACATTAGGTCCTTGGATAGCATCTAACTCAGATCATCCAGGTAACACAGAGCCATCATTTAATTGGCAAACACTTTGGCTATCAGCATCAGCAGTTTTAATATTTACATTATGGTATGGGTGGTATATTAACGGGGGCGACATATCATTTGGTAGACTAAACAAAATACCTTTCCAAGAAGTACAATGGTACCATGCAACTGCTCCACTTGTACTTCTATTACTAACACGAGTTGGCGTACCTGTATCAACAAGTTTCTTAGTCCTGTCTGCATTTGCTAGTACATTTGTATTAGAAAAGATGTTAGTTAAATCTATTATAGGATATGCCTTAGCGGCAATAGTTGCTTATGCTATTTGGATGGTAGTTGAACGTGTTATAGATGAGAAAGCAGATAAGGTACCTGAAACACATAAAGTTTATTGGCGTGTTGGTAGTTGGATCACTACAGCATTCTTATGGTACACTTGGTTATCACACGACATGGCCAATATTGCTGTATTCCTTCCTAGAGTATTATCCGTTGAATGGATGCTTTTTGTATCTGTTGTGTTTATAGTATTCTTAGGATACACGTTTTATGAACGTGGAGGAAAGATTCAACATGTTGTTTTAGAAAAGACTGGCACTAGGTATGTACGTTCAGCAACATTAATTAATGTAGTATATGCATTTATATTAATGTTCTTTAGAGAGTATAATGATATTCCTATGAGTACTACTTGGGTCTTTGTTGGATTGTTATGTGGAAGAGAACTTGCAATATCAACACTTATGGAAAACTATAAGTTTAAGTATGTGTTTCCTATAATAGGCCGTGACTTCTTAAAAATGATGTTAGGACTAATTGTGTCAGTAGGAATTGTATTGTCAATACACTATGTTATTATACCTAACGGGTTACACTAAACATCTTACGATAATCTTTGATTAGAGCAGATGCAAACTCACATTGTGAGTTAAGTCCAGGGTGTTGCCCGTCTTGTGCTTTATCAACATAATAATCTACTATATTATACTTGCAATATTCTATATCAGGTTCAAGTAAATCTGATATTAATTTTGCTTCTAGATTATCTAGCCCAGGAGGTTGAAAATGTAATATGCTTTTAATTCCTTGCTTTCTTAAAGACAATTCAGCATAATTTATATACCAGGAAGTTGTATGAGGATCGTCATCAGGGCTCCAAACTGTTTGATAATACCCTTTTGCTTTTTTAGATTTTATCCAAGCACCTAGTCTATCAGTTCTACGTTCAGGATCAAAGTCAACACCCCATCGATCTAGATCCCCATCTTTTGAAATCATCATCGAACGATTTATATAAGTCCATTGGAAGATAATTAGATCATTTGGCTTAAAGTGTTCTTGAACTAATTTGAGAGTATATAATATTTCTTTGTTACTAGAACCAGGAAAAGATAAGTTCCTTACAGTTCGATTAGCATGACGGCCTAATATTGAGGCATAACTTGATTTAGATGGCTTACCGTTACAATCTTCTAATCCTTGACCGTAAGTATAACTACACCCAAATGCATATAACGTTGGTGTTGATGTTTTGACATAGTCTATATCAAACCAGTTATTCTTCATTGTATTAACGCATTAATGTAATTGGATCTAAACTTTTCATAGCAGATGGTTGCGGAACTTCTTTACTACTATTTGCTAAATTGTTTAAGTGTTTAATATATTCATTAATATTATGATCTGCAATAGGATCAAACTTACCTTTTAATATACTAACAAAAAATCCACGCCAACGATCCTTAGCTATTTGCCAAGGTGTATAGTTTCTAAGGTTACCAAAATGGTTAAAGTAATGACAAGTGCCGTGATGTTTATAACCCATCCAACGCATTGGTACACGAGTAACAATATCATTATTGTTTCTCCAACGGTAATGTTTGAACGGAATATGATTAATGTAACTAGGCCAACCAACCCTTGGAGTTCCATAAGTATGTAACTCTTTAGGATTCGTACATTTATTTTCGCCTTTACAACGACTTGCACATATAGTTGCCATGCCTGCACCTAACGAATGTCCAGTAAACCAAACGTTACGTTCTGCTTGTTCTCTTTCTAAGTCTTCTTCTATTTGAGGCCACAACTTATCAACTTCATGTTTAAATCCTTTATGAACTCGTCCGACTGTTTCTGAAACAACAGGCCATGCTTCTGCATCAGCTTTAATATCGTTCCATTGTTTAGGTTGTGTTCCACGACAAGCAATTACAAAATCATGCTTATTCATAAAACGATATGCTTCTGCACCTTTAATATTATAGTATTCTATAGTAGTAAAGCCTAGCTTTTTACCTTCTCGAGTTGCATCTTCCCCTTCATAATAAGCAATAGCACTTAGTTCAGCAAAAAGTAATGCACGGTGTTCAAATGATAAATTAGCTATTGGTTTCGTTAATTTTTTACTGAACATTAATATTCCTTTATTTTTATTAGTTTATGGTATAGTAATAATATAGGTATTTATCTCCATGCGCCAGTAGACAGGCTTTTGAGTTCAAGTATATTACCATGCGGATCTTTAATGAAGCATGTTTCTTGCTCTAGGTCAGTATCCTTAAAACGTATATAAGGTTCTTGTACATAGCTTATATTATGTTTTTTAATACGGTCTTTAATATCTTCAAAGATATCAGGATCTAAATGCACACCAAAATGGGGTACAACCACCATACCCATGTCAACAGCATGTAAATCTTTATCAGTATTATTAGTGCAATCCTCTTTAGGATTGCTGGAATGTAAAGTAAGTTCGTTGCCCCAGAAATCAATATCTATCCAGTGTGGAAGTTCTGAGTTACATGACTCACATCCTAAGATGTTTGTATAGAAGTCAATCGCATTAGTAAGGTCACCCACTTCAATCGCTAAATGAAATGTGTTAGAGTTCATAGTCACCTCCGTCTGCTATATGATACTATATTTATTTCAATCTAGTTATCAGTAAGGTTTATCGGAGACTCCTCTTCAACTTTAGTTACTGTTTTATATGGCTTAACAGTTCCTGAATATATTTCTATTCCATTTACTATTACTTTAGGATTATCTGCTTTTGATACTTCGCCTAAAATTACTGTATCCTTCATCTGCTCAAGAGCTATATCAACATCTTCTAGTCGTACAATAACTATCATTCCTATACCCATATTAAAATGGGTGAAGCATTCTGCATGTGAATAACGATCTTCTAACGTTTGAAACACGTCTTGCGTAATTTTATAATTTATATTATATTGTACATTCTTTGGTATTCTTTCAAGATTCCTAAATCCGCCACCTGTAATATTAACAATAGCTGTAGGCTCGACTCTAGATCTAAGTGGATGTATATCGCTAGTATATAATTTTGTTGCAGTAAGATTCTCTCTTTTAATCAAACTAGGAGCACCAATAGATACTGCTGTCCATCCGTTAGCATGAAGTCCGTTAGATTCTAAGCCAATTATAACATCGCCAGGCTCTACCCTAGTACCATCTATTAAATCAACAATGTGTCCAAAAGCAGATCCTGATATATGAAATTTAGTTTCTTGCAGTATTTCCGTTTCTCCACCTGTAAGTAATGTGAAGCTGTCAACACAATAATCTGCAATTCCTGACACTACATCAGGAATAATGTTAGCTTGATCTGGTTGCGTTGTAATATGGTTCTGAAACCCAACAGGATTTGCACCTACACACAATAAATCATTAATATTCATTGCTACACAGTCTTTACCGATAACATCATACATCATGTGTCTAATTAAATGGTCTATTTTACTACCAACTCCATCAGTTGATGTAGCAATACGGATTTTTTCAGTTAATTCAACAACTGTAGCAAAATAACCTCGTTCTCCAATACATCTATGAAAAGAGTTACTAGTTAAGCCCATTTTTCCGTCAATCTGAGTAAGAATCCCCTGCGTTGTTGGGTCAATCATAATAATTTAGTTTCCTTAAAGTAAATAGTTGGAGCGGGTAGACGGGATCGAACCGACATCAAAAGATTGGAAATCTTCTATTCTACCATTGAACTATACCCGCTTGACTTTGTATTTGTTTTATAGTATACTACGACCTTAGTAAGAAGTCAACACCTTATCGTCGAAGTATTTACACACAGGCAACTAAATACAGTATAGGAAACGAAACCATGAAAAGAACCACTAGATCTATACTCGAAGAACTAAACAGTATTCACCGTACGACTGATAACGAAGCATTAATACAGTCAACAGGGAATAACTTAATTGAAAGTTCGATTAATTTATTAAACAGAATAACTGATAGTTATGACGCAGATACAGCCGCAGAATTAGAAAGACGTTTTATAAACAGTATTAGAAGTGGTGATCCTCGTAAATTTAAACGTGGCGTTGATAAAATAGTTGAAGCAAGGAAAACAAATGATTCTCAATGAAGGCGGTAACATATTCAAAAATGCTGAGGGAGAACCAGCTACAATCCGTATTAATAAAGCAGATGTAAAGCCTACATTAGGTTGGCTTGAAAAGATCACTGGATTAGATCATAAAGGCCATATGCTTGGCAGTACCGGTGTTAAAGACACTAGTGGTGATTTAGATGTTGCTATTGAGAAAGATAAAGTTAGTAAAGACGAACTAGTAGGAAAATTACAAGCATGGGTAGTTAAAAATCATCCTGATGAAGACCCTAAACAATGGATTCGAAAGTCTGGTATTTCAGTACATTTTAAAACACCTATTAGAGGTAATGACAAAAACGGATTTGTACAAACAGACTTAATGTTTGGTGATCAGAAGTTTATGAAATTTGCTTTAGGTGGTATGGATGCAAAAAGTAACTTTAAAGGCCAACACCGTATGATTATGATTGCCTCGTTAGCAAAAGCACTAGGATATAAGTGGAGCCCCTCAAACGGATTAGTTGATAGAATAAGCAACGAACCTTTGGAAGGTGCAAAGGATCCAAAGTTTATTGCAAAGACTTTAATGGGTCCAACTGCAACTCCGCAAGACTTACAAAGTGTAGAATCAATTAATGCTAAAATTAAAGCAGACCCTAATTACGAAAACTTAGTTAAAGATGCTAAAGACTGGTTTGAAAAAGATGGACTAGAGCTACCATAATGAGATTTTTTGAATTTAAACAAATTGTAAAAGAAATGGAAGCACGTATCCAACATGCAGAAGATATCATCTTCTGGGAAGGAAGTGCTGGAGCCAAACGTGCTTTGCAATCTTTAGCTAACATGGCCAAAGGTGGACACAAAGATGTAACAATCAAATGGGATGGATCACCTGCTGTAATATTTGGTCGTGATGCAGATGGCAAGTTTGTCTTTACAGACAAGTCAGGCTTTAGTGCAAAAGGATATGATGGTAAGTCACAAAGTGGCGATGACTTAGAAGCCATGTTACTTGGTAGAGGTAAAGGTGGCGAGAAGTCAGATAGTTATAAAGCATTTGCAGGCAATATGAAAGATGTATTTGATGAATTTGAAAAAGCTGTACCTAAAAAACACAAAGGCTATTTCAAAGGAGACATGTTATACTTTAATACTCCTGATACAATAGGTGAAACGCTGTCCTTTAAACCTAATACAGTAACATATACAGTACAAAAAGATAGTGACATAGGTAAACAAATAGCAAGAAGTAAAACTGGTGTAGTTATTCATAGAGTTGTAGATCAAAACGGTAACGAAGGTCCTTTAGGTCAAACACCTCCATTTGAAGGTAAAGAAGTATTAGTATTACCACCAGTGACTGTAGTTGATGCTCCAAACGTAGACATGAGTAGCATTAAAGAAGTAAGTGGAATTGTAAGTAACAATGCTAACGAGATTGACAGTTTATTAAACAAAGAAACATTAGCCGCAATGAAGGTTAGTGACTTCTCTCAAATACTTTATACATATACTAATAGTAAAGTTGATACAGGATTAGATAAACTAGGTAAAGACTTTGTACAATGGCTATCAGGTAGCAAAGTAAGTAAAAATAAACAAGCAAAAATTATTGAATATGTAAAAACAAATATTAAGGCTTTTAATGCATTATGGCAAACAGTAAACGGTATCATGAGAGTTAAAGATGATATCATTAATCAATTAGAAAATCAACCTGCTGATGTTAAAGCATCAATAGGTGGTAAGCCTGGAGGAGAAGGTTATGTATTAGCTAATCCAAAAGGAGATATAAAACTAGTTAATCGTGCAGGCTTTAGTGCGGCTAACAGAGCAGTAAAACGAGAGGGGACTAATATGAGAGCAAGTGACTTTACAGATACCGACTTTATGCGTAGAGGTATTGATCCAGCAGACGTTGACGATAACGACGATCCAGGATTTAAACAAGATATGATGTTTAACCAATTAGGCAAAATATTAGATTCACAATCTAATCCAAAGCCGAGGAATACCGTTACAACTGACGATGGTAAAGAAATGAAAGTTGATGTAGCACAAGCTAAAACATTACGTATGATGGCAACTACTGATAGAGTTAAGCCAGCTATACGTTTTGAGTTTACTAAAGACATTCAAAAATCAGCTGGATTAGAACAATTTCTTGCAGTTAAAGATCCAAAAGAGATGATTAATATCTTTGCTGACAAGTATATGAAGTAGGCGATATGGAACTCAAATTCTTAGACGAGATATATGAAGCGAGAATGACTCGCAATAGTACTGACCAAAAGAAGTTATCATATACTGACTGTGGTGAAAGGCTATACTTATCGCTATTGATTCTTGAGTTACTAAGGCAATACCCAGGTTCTTCTAAAGGTATTGCTAATGGGTATGCGAAAAAGACTGTAGACAATCAAAACTATAAGCACTTTCGTATGCATGGAACTGATTTATATAACTTAATATATTTTGTAGCTGGACCAGAAGAAGCAGTTAATAAATTAAAAGATCCAGCGGCCGCATTGGCTTTGAGAAAACGTATATCATTTCCACTCTTAGCATTAAATGGATACCTTCATAAAATAGCTTCCGGTGGTACTGTTGGTACTAATTCAGAATTGTTTATGCGTATAGAAAATATGTTACGCATAAACTCCGAGTATAAATCAATTAGACGGTACCTTGTTAATTACGGTACTGCTAGTATACGTGACAAAAAGTCAGTAACAACAAAACTATTATTTGCCGCTAGAGCAAAATTAAGAAATAGTGATTTAATTTCATACTTAGAAGAACTATCAACTAACAGAGACTTAGAAACTTCGATGGTTAAGGATCACGAACCTACAATTAGTATTCCTGACCAAACACCTACATCAAATAAAGACTTAATGTTTTATAGATACATTGTAGGTCCACGTAACTTAGTAGGTACTAAAAAGTTTTTAGACATGGCAAAGGCAGGCAAAAGTGTTCCGTCTCCTTTTATTGCTTCTTACTTTCCGGCTATTAAATTACTGGATGATATTGTAAAAGCTGGCCCAGGATACATCACAATGCTTAAAGCACTCCAAAAGAGAGCTTTACAAAGCAAAAAGTAACCCAAAAATTACAAATTGACTAAATACTATTAACTAACATACAAGAGAAACGTATGTCAGGGTCATTAGAGAAAATAGGAGAAATAAAATGGCTGGAGTAGCAAGAGTAAACGGATTAGGTCATGCACATGCAACGATCTATTCAACAGCAAACTTAGGTTTTTACGTAATCGACGGTGGCGCATCATTAGCCGGCGAAGGTGGAATTGGTAAAGCCTTAGAAGCAATGGCACAAGCAATTAACCCAATCGCAATGAACAGCGAAGGAACAGCTGGATTAGTTAACATCGTTGTTGACGATTCACAATGGGACGCGGCGGCTCTACAAGTAGTAGTACGTAATCTAGGTACAACATCTGGATCAGGCGACTATGACTTTTCAGGTGCAACTGCAACTGCTGGTGGACAATTTATAGTAGCGGCGTAATTTAGTTACACTTTACTATTAAAACACTACGAAGAAGGGTTCAGTTTTTACTGGACCCTTTTTTTGTGACCGCTAAGTATACAAGTCATGCAATCATTCGAAATCAAAACATTAATTGATATAACACAAACTGGACAAACTAAGTTTAAAAGCCAGGATAGGTTATTAATTAACCAACAAGCTAATTGGAATACGTTTTTTCAAGTATTAAGTATGCGAGTTAATCCAGACTTTAATACTTGGCCAGCAGTAGAAAAATGTAGTGTTGATAAGCTAGGGTTTGGTACTAAGCATAAAGGTAAGCATAACGTTTGGACGTTTTACTTAGATATCGAACGTGATTTTGCATTAGATAAAGCCATGCTAACAGTTGACTTTGATTTAGTCCCAGTTATTAAAGGATTATCAGAAACTATACTAAATAATAATGACGCATTTAGAACAACAGATGTACAGGCACAAAATATAGTATTTAAGTTAGTAGATAATACTGATGGACCACAAGTATAAATACTATTGTGAAAAGTTAAGTTGTTAGATTCTTTGCGTTTCACCAGGCATACATTATAATATAAGGCGATTAAAAATAGGCCCCTTCCACGATAATTAACGGAATGGAGAGATATAATGGTGCAACAGAAACGCACTCAACAAGACATTGAAGCAGATAATTTAGAAGCCCACGTGGCACTATGTCACGAACGCTATGAAACCTTAGAACGTCGATTAACATTAATTGAAAATAAGGTTGAACATATCCATACCGATATACTACATGGTAACAAGTCGATGATGAAAGTAATAGTTGGTGCTACAGGCACAATAATTGCAGGCTTACTTTCCACACTAGTTGTCATCCTAATGAATTTTAACTAATCCTTTTACTAAACACATAAATACACGTATGTTGCTACGTGAAATAACTCAACCGCTTGACGAGAAGCAAATCTGGGGACGCCGAGGTAAAGATGTGGTTCGAAAGTTCCGCTGTACTGTAGGTAAACGCAAAGGTAGGATTGTGGCTAAAATAGCACAATGTTTTGCCGCTCCTAATGTTAAAGCAAGAATACGGATGAAACGTACTAGAGCTAAACTCGGAGCAAAGATGATGCGTAAGAGAAATAAGACAATGCGTACAAACCCAGCTTCAATTAGAGTACAAGTACTGAACAAAGCTTCTAGGTCTACTACTAAATCACCAAAAAGAGGTATGAAGCCATTCAAGCCTAAACGTGTTAAGTCAACGAGGAAGAAGTAACCATGCGTATAGTTGACATAGTTCCAGAAGTATTAACAGAAGGCGTTGTAGCAATCTGGGGACGAAATAAAGGTAAAGTTGTTAGGAAATTTAGATGTACGGCAGGTACTAGAAAAGGACGTATTGTTGCTAAAGCTGATACATGTAATGCGGCTAAAAATGTAAAAAGCATGAACACACTAAAGAAAGTAAGACGTTCAAAAGGAGCAACTACCCAACAATCAATTAATAGACGTAAAAGAGCAGGTGCAACTTCAAAACGTATTGCAAAAGCTAATAAACCATTATCACAAAAAAGATACGATAAAGCTGTTACTAGAAGAAAAAAATCAACGACAAGTAGAAAAATACCTAAGCGAAATGTATCTAAGACAGCAACTAAGGCATTCAAACCTAAAAAAGTTAAGTCAAAAAGGATTAAATAGAGTTATGCGTTTTTATGAATTTAAAAATAAGGTTGACGAGGAACAAATAGTAGAAATTGTTCCTGCCATAGCGGCCCTGGGCCGTGTAGGAGCAAAGATGGGGTCTGCTGTAGCAAAAGGTGCCGCAAAAGTGGCAGGTCAAGCCGCAAATTTAGGAGCTAAAGCAGGAAAAGGCATAGGACAAAAAATTGCCAAAGGTACTGCTAATATAATAAACAAAGCACAACAAAAAGTAGCTGGAGCAGTCCTTAAAAAAGGTGCTTCACTATCAATGCCCTCGATGGGTGGAAAAGAACAAGAATTTAGTATTCAAGACGTTAAAGGTGACCAAGTTACAGTAGCTAATCCAAAGCCTAAACCTGGTGAGCCAACAGCATTCATATACACTAAAAAAGAATTAGATCCAATTATAAAAGCAAAAGCAGATGCAGTAGCTGGTAAAGGTTCTGTACCTGATGATCCAAGTATGAAGGCTTCGTAATGAAGATAAACGAATTAATAAGCAAATTCACTATCGCAGTGAGCAATGAAGAAAAAGAACTTTTAAATAAACTTGATTATCCATTGCCCTTACATAGTTTCCACGAACGAGAACAATTCATTATTGAGTCACTTATACGCAAAGCATTAGTAAGTAGAGTACGCAATAAGAATATGGTGTTGGTAGTTGCTAATGAACTCAAATAAACTTGAACAAGAACTTAACGATATTATGGAGCATGGGCTTCAAAATATATATTTTCCTTATGCTAAAGGTAAAAGTGTAAGGATTAAAAATGTTGTTATTAGAGAGACTACAAAAGGCTTTTTAGTATTTGATGTAAAACAAAGTAAGCGGATAGCTGAAACTGTCAGTAAAAGAGGTGCTATTGCGTATGCAACTGCTATAGCTAAAAACCGTGACAATACACTGGAAGAAATACTAGCATTAGATCAGAAGCTAGGAAAACACTATATGGATAGCATTTTTGCTAAAAATACCATAGAATCTACTAATGATGAGTTTAGAATAGAGTCAGCATTAGTAAGATTTGACATTGCAAAGGACAATACTTGGCATTATACTAGCCAATTGGACGAGCATATCTTTGATGAGAGATGATAAATAACTATAACACTTAGGATAGGAATACACTATGAAAATTAATGAACTATCAAAACCATTAACAGCGAAAGCGTTGAATGAGAGTCTTGCTAAGTCATTCGGTACAAAGCTAAGATTAAACTCTTTTACACTAGAGCAACTTGAGAATGCAAGGAATAAATTGCGTACCCAATTAGCAGATGTTGAAACTAACGAAAGTTTTGAAACTGTTCATAAGAGCGATGCGTACCAAAAAGGTAAACTATTCCTAGACACTATCAACAAAGAAATTGAAGAAAGAGCTGAATGGGTATCAGAAGGCGAAGATCCAGAAACAGGGTTTACTAAATGGCTAAAAGATAACCACGGTAAGACAGTACGTGAGCTTAAAGGCGACGAATATACTAAAATGTCAAAAGATTTCCAGGCTTCTAAGAAAGAAACAGTTAAAGAAGGCGCTGAAGAATCAGCTCAATTAGTTATGGCCGCAAAGGACATGGTTGATAGAGTTACAGGCTGGATGGAAGACACAGCAGAAATGCAAACTGAATCAATGCTAGAACTAGGCGATTCTATTCGTGACGAACTAGGCAGTGAAATGAGCGAACAATTCATTCAAACTGTAAAACCAGCACTTGAGAATTTATATACAGTATTTGAAACTACACGTGAAGCACTCACAGGTGGCGTAGCCATTATAACAGGCGAAGGTGGACCAGAAGTAATGCCGGGCGGCGATGAAGAAGCTCCTGCAGAAGATCCAGAAATGGAACCAGTTGATGCAGAACCAGGCGCTGAAGGTGACATAGATGCTGAAGCTCCAGTAGACGATGAATTTGGTGCAAGTGCTCCTGCTACAGGCGGAGAAGAAACGGCTGATAGAGCAAAACGCGAATCAGTTGAACGATCACGTAGACTAGGCAACATTTTAAGCGGAGACGCTTCAAAAAAAAAGTCTTAGAGACAAATTTTAAAACAGAATTAATCTCAATTTTTAGGAATATGATAGGCGGTGCTGATAATAAAGATCAGCCTGCCTATCTTTCTTTCGACGCTATCAATAAAATTATGACTAACCTTGATCAAATACATTTTGATTATAATGGATTCAAAGCTGTTTACGATGCCAATCCAGAAATACAAAACTATGTCAAAAACTTTGATGATAAAGGTATTACATTAAACACTAAAGTTGAAGCACCTTCCGATGCTCAAATTCCCCAAGCTGACTCCAATGCTGATGTAGTAGGCGATATGGCAAAACGTGCCACTGCTAACGCTCAGTAATTACTTGACTTCATTAAAAAAGTAGTATATACTACTGTTATGAATGAATTAAAGACATGTCCTAACCTCATCTGGAAATATAATTACAAACCAGGATTTGATATTAAAGCCTTTGAAGACCATATTTTTAAATATGGTACTCGTACCGGAGTTTCGGAAGCAGATGGAGGTATTACTACAGCTGGTGGTAAAGGCGATCCACATAAATGGGAATCGCTATCACCTTTCTTAGATTGGCTTCAACCTAAAATAGAAACTTGTTTAAAAGAATGGGCTGTTTGGTATAACTTTACTTTTATATCAATGAGTTGGGCAAATGAACATAAACCAGGAGGCTGGACTAAACCGCATGAGCATGGTAGTACTTCTGTTGTTGTATCATGTTATGTTAAACAACCTGCAAATGGTGGCAATCTTTTAGTTGAATCATTATTAAGAGAAAGATGGACAGCATATTCTAGATTATCTAGCGAAAGTAAGTTAATGAATGATGCTATTCATCCTCCAACAATACACGACTACTGGCAAGAAATTCCTGTACAAACTAACGATGTATTATTATTTCCTGGATGGCTTAATCATAAAACACAACCTAATAATAGTGCAGAGTATACAGATGATGGTAATAAGAGAATAGTTTTTACATTAAACTATATAGCAGGAGTTAATGATGAGTATTCCTAAAGGAATTGAAAAATTAATAGAGAATTCACCATTGAGTGATAAATTTAGTAGGTCTATGGATCAATTTATTATAGAAACACATTGTCCTTTTATTGACGAATTTGAAGTGTTATTTAATAACAAAGGTCCTGATGATAGCGAAGGTAAATTTACTATTAACGGTTACCAATTTGATGTAACAAATGAAATTAAAGAGAGTCAACACAAATGGGGTAATCAATGGGACGTATCAGATAAAGTAATAGGACTTACTAAGTGGGTTGAAGCTAAATGTCGTGGGCAAATGATTCCTATTAAAAACTTAAAAATTAATATGTCTTGGTGTATTGATTATCATGAAGGCGGATACCAAGGCTTACATAGTCATGGTGATAAGGCAATCTCAGTTGTATTTCACCTTGATGACCAACCCGACCTTGATGGAAAAGAAAAAGATAAAGCAAGTTATGGTATGCTTTATACAATTATGCCTGAACCTAACGGATCTCAAATTGTTAGAAATTATATATCAAAACGCGGCCAATGTATTATATTAGACGGCAAAGTATTCCACGGAGTTTATCCTGTAAAAGGACCGAGGCGAACAGTAGTAATTGACTTTGATTTTGAATATTTGGCACCGGATGAAAAAATATGATTGATAAATTAGAAGCTTCATGTAATCAGTTTATACTTGAAACAGACTGTCCGTTTATTGATATGTTTGAAGTAATATTTCAAAACCTAAATAGCTTCACACAGTCAGGAGCAAATTACGATACAACAGAATATATAAAGAAAAACTTTGATCATGTAACTAAATGGGTTCAAGATAAATGTCAAGCAAACAAAATACCAATTAAAAACTTAAAAATTAGTCTATCTTCGTGTATTGCTTATGGTGACGGTCAGTACCAACCAACGCATAATCATGAGCCAGGACCAGTCATCTCAGTTATATTTTATCTTGATGGCCAACCAGAGCCTACATACGAAAATAAAGACATAGTAGGCACAAAAACACGACAAACTACGTTTGGTATGCTTTATACAATTATGCCACAACCTGATGGTACGTGCCTTCTTCAAAATCATATACCGAAGCGTGGAAAATGTATTATACTAGACAGTAAAGTATATCATGGAGTATATCCTGTACATGGTCAAAGACGTACAGTAGTAATTGACTACGATTATGAATGGTTAGATCCAGAGGAAAAACTGTGACCGATAACTTTTATAGTGCTAACAATCAATTTATTATTGAAACAGAATATCCATTATGGGAAAGCTACAAAGATGTTTTTACAACTCGGTTTACACAACGGTCACCTTATCCAGATCGTACACAATTTACTATTGATGCAAAAGAAATATCAAGCACATTAATTAAATGGCTAGAAGAAAAAGTTAAAAAATATATGCCTATTACTAATCTTAGAGTAGACCAATCTTGGGCTATTGAATATGGACATGGTGGATACCAATCAATACATAATCATACACAGAAACCTCAATTACTTAGTATGGTAATGTACTTTGATAATCCACGAGATAAAATACAACCAACTGACGGAGCTCTAGTAACATTAATGCCTCACCCTGACGGATCACAGGTTGTATCGCACTTCCATTATTATCCAGGCAAAACTATTATTATGGATGGTAGAGTATACCATGGCACGTACCCAGGCAATCAACCACGAAGATGCTTTGTAGTTAATTTTGCCTTTGATTATTTAAAACCACCGGAGAAAGTACATTGATATCAAACAAATTTAACTACACAACTATTGATAAAAAATCTGTAGATGGTAAACGATTATACGATTGTCCAGATGGTAATTCTGTTGCAAGTGTTACAACAATTTTAGATAAAACAAAAGATAAAACCCAACTTATTGCTTGGCGTAAACGGGTAGGAGAAGTTAAAGCTCAAGAAATTGTTACTGAAGCCGCTAGTGTAGGTACTCGTATGCATAAGTTTTTAGAGGACTATGTTGAAACAGATGAATGGCCTAAGTCTGGCTCTAATCCGTATAGTCAACAAGCAAATAAGATGGCTACTGTTATTAAAGAACAAGCTCTTTCACATGTAGACGAAATATGGGGTAGTGAAGTACAGTTATACCACCCTAAGATATATGCAGGAACTACAGACCTTGTAGGCGTCTTTAAAGGTCAAGAATGCATCATGGACTTCAAGCAATCAAATAAGCCTAAAAAAGAAGAATGGGTTGATGACTATAAAATGCAGTTAGTAGCCTATGCTCTAGCACATAATGAAATTTACGGTACTAATATTAGCGAAGGCCACGTTTTTGTATGCTGTAGAGACCTTACATACCAGCAATTTGACATTTTTCCTGACACCTTTAAGTCATGGGAGAATAAATGGTGGGATAGGGTGTACCAGTACTATGACCGTTTCGCATAAATATATAAAACAAGGAGTTGAAACGTGGCAATAGTCCAGATCAGTCGTATACAAATTAGAAGAGGTCAAAAGAACGTAGGCTCTGGGATTCCGCAATTAGCAGGTGGAGAACTAGGTTGGGCCGTAGATACTCGTGAACTTTACATAGGTAATGGCTCAGTATCTGAAGGATCTCCGTCAGTTGGTAATAGTAAAATATTAACACAACATGACAATCTTTTTACATTTGCTGATCAGTATCAGTATCAAAAACCAACTGCAACTATGCAGACAGGAGAAACACCAACACTTCCTGTTACTAGAACATTACAAGACAGATTAGATGAAGCTGTTAGTGTTAAGAGTTTTGGTGCGTTAGGTGACGCAACAGATCAAACAGTAAAATTACAACAGGCAATTGATCAATTATATATTAATACTGCTACTAAAGGTAGTACAGCAAGTAGAGTTGCGTTAACAATTCCAGCAGGTGATTATACAATTTCAGCTTCGCTAAAAGTACCTCCACATGCAACTATAGTAGGTGCTGGTAGCGATAAAGTTATTATTACACAAACAGTAGATCAACCTATATTCGAAACTGTAAATAGTGGCAGTACTCCGGGATCACCGGCATTAGATGCTACAAGTACAACATTAAATCAAGCAAGACACATTACAATTAAGGGCATGACTATAAAGACTACAAGTAATAATGTTGGCTTAAAAATACAAAGTTGTAGAGAAAGTACGTTTGAAGATATTATTATTAATGGTCCTTGGACTAGTGGAACAGGACATCTTGTTAACCAAGTTGGTATTTACATGGGAGCATTAAGTACTTCTGTTAATTCAATTAGAAATACTTTTAAAAATATCTCTATCAAAGGCTTTGCTAGAGGTATTGAATCTAAATATGATATTGAAAATAACTTATGGGACAAATGTGTTTTTGAAACATTAGGATATGGTATTGTGTTTGGTGACGGTACTGTTATTAATGCCGCAGGTATGCTAACAGGTCCAATTAATAACAATATTAGTAATTGTAAATTCCAAGACATTGATAAACAAGGTATTTGGATTCATATAGGTAATAATAATACAAGCACACATAACACTTTTATTGGTGTAGGAAATAATGGCGGTACAGAAGGAAATGCTTCACATTCAATTATTAAATATTCCTTTGGTACAGCATATACTAATATTTCAACAAATGATTACTTTGACAGAACTAGACGTTTAACATATGACCAATCATTAATTTCTGGATTTCCTTATGTACCAGAAGTTGAAGGGCCTGCTATTTACGATATGGAATACTCATACAATATTCCAGTTGTTCAATATAACTCATACACTAGAGTATTAAGAGCACCGGCCGAAGCTGATCGAACAATCTATATTGATTACATATATAGATCTTCAGCCGTAAATGCTGTAAGACAAGGCACTTTGGAAATTTTAATTAACCGTTCAACCGGAACAGCAACACTAACAGATGATCATAGTTACTTAGGTGGTTCAACTTTTGAAACTAACATAAAATTTAGAGCAAGTCTTACTGATGAAAATGGCGACACAATAGTTGACACAACCATAGTAGAGATGTTAAACTCTACTACAGCTGATACAGGTAACATAATATTTAAGGTAAAGTATAAGTCATAGTTAATGCTAGACGAATTATTCGAGATTAAATTAAAGCGTTGGAACGATTTTCGTTCTAAACTAGAAAAGAGTATTAAACCCTTCGAAGACGTTATTGATTATTATAATACCAAAAAGAGGTGTAAATTAAGTACGGATCCATGGAATCAAGCTATTTGGCCTACTCCGTGGGAGTTATTAGATCATAATAAGTATTGTGATTTTATGTTAACCTTAGGAACCTGTTACACTCTACAGTTAACCGACAGGTTTAAAGATTCCAAGTTTGAGATACATATCAGTATAGACAAGGTAAATGAAGAATTATTATACCCTTTGCACATTGAGGCTAAAGTTTTGTGCTATAATTATGATGGAGTTATTCAAAAAAATGAATTGCCCACAACAATTATACCACAACGAATTTACAAGATGCCACGGTTACAATAAATACAATATCATTTACTAAATTAACAAGAACTAAAGCAAAGGAAAATTAAAGCACATGTCAAACGGCGTAGGAATAAAGATTCAAAAACGAGATGGAAAATTAGTACCACTTAATGTAAATAAAATACACTTTGTAGTCGAAGAGGCATGTGAAGGACTAGCAAATGTAAGTGCATCACAAATTGAAATGAATGCAAATATTCAATTTTATGATGGAATGTCAACAAACGAAATACAAGAAATTTTAATTAGGTCAGCAAATGATTTAATTACTTTAGATATTCCTAATTATCAATTTGCCGCGGCAAGATTATTACTTTATCCAATATACAAAGAAGCGTTTGGTCATTTCAAACCAATTACTTTACAAGAAATGATTGATAAAAATATTAAACGTGGAGTATATGATAAAGCTATTTTAGAAAAGTATTCTTCTGACGAGATTAAAACTCTTGACAAATTTATTAAACATCAGAGAGACGAAAATTTTACCTATGCAGGTCTAAGACAAATTGTAGACAAATACCTTTGTCAAGATCGAAGCACTGGAGAAATTTTTGAGTCTCCACAATTTATGTATATGATGATAGCGGCAACATT